>Ga0209700_103372_pt1 | contig 30776 bp, 15 predicted proteins | sample SiratroredBW_FD_187528 | JGI IMG/M metagenome (GOLD analysis project Ga0209700, IMG submission 187528) | Root nodule microbial communities of legume samples collected from California, USA - Siratro red BW (SPAdes) (version 2) | ecosystem: Host-associated > Plants > Roots > Nodule | place: USA...
TATATATATATATATATATATATATATATATATATATATATATATATATATATATATATATATATATATATATACACACGTCCAACTTTCATGAAGCATATTAAACACATATGAAATCATTTATAAAAGTATTAAATTAACATATCAATATTCATATTATATAAAAAAAAAACTGTAACTTTAGTTTACTGTTTCTTTTTCATCTTCTAATCTTATTATTGATCTTCAGGAATTGGTAAGAGACAAAAATACAGTGAACTGTAATGAAACATGAAGGTTAAATAAATTGTAAGGATAATTATATTTCATCTCAAGTGTTATTCTTATTGTAAATTCTCATAAAAGATCCACATTTTTTATTTTTTGTAATTTATTCTATTAGTGGATTAAATTATGGGGAAAAGGAAAAGAATTAAAAAGTGTAGAGTGATAGTGAAAAAAAAAAAAAAAGAGAAAGATGAAAAGAAGGGGTGTATGTAAGGAGAAAGGAAGAAAAGAAAAGAACAGTATTAGAGGATGGCGTTGGTTTTGGGAAACGTTGTTCTTCTTTCTCTCTCAAACTTGAAACCTTCTAGAACAAACCTTTCTTCTTCTTCTTCTTCTTCCTTCTCCGTCACCAAACATCTCTTCTCTCGCTCTCTTCCCATTTCCTCCATCAATGCCTCTCCAACGCCAAACCGCACCTTCCCCTCCATTCGAGCCACCTCATCTTCCTCTGCCTCCTTCGGCTCTCGCCTCGAGGACACCATCAAGAAAACCGTTGCAGAAAACCCCGTCGTCGTTTATTCCAAAACCTGGTGCTCCTATTCTACTGAGGTCAAATCCCTCTTCAAAAAGCTCGGCGTCAACCCCTTGGTCTTCGAATTAGACGAAATGGGTATTTTTTTTTTTTTTCAATTCATCTCTCCTTCATTAATGTTTACATCTTTCTCTTAACCCTAACTGTCCTTCCTCGTATTATTCATTTTCCATCAAATTGAAATGAATGGCAACGAAATTGCCACAGCTCAGGTTTTTCAATTTAATTGCTTGATTTATCCGACGTACAAGTTTAGTTTTTTTTTTTTTTTTTTTTTTTTTTCTATGAATGTGATTTGCCTTTCTATTGGTTAACTTTTTAATCGAGTGTATTGCCAGTAAATATTTTCACTGACGATAGAAATTTGCGGAATTCGTCAATATTTTATTTAGCATAATGGGGAAATTCTCTCTGTGCAATTTGTCTTATCAGTTGTGCATTTGTGCAGTTGTTTTGTGTCTTAAATGTGTATTTCTGTTTAGGTCCTCAAGGGCCACAGTTGCAGAAGGTGTTGGAAAGGATCACAGGGCAACACACCGTTCCAAATGTATTTATCGGTAAGCTGTACCCATCTTGGATGCATTCTTACTTAATAATGTATAAACAGTTGGTGAGTAATTTTTGGTAGAATATTTATGCCATTAGCATCTATGGATTTTTATTTGTTGTTACTGTTGGTTGATTGGATGCTAAGAGAAACTGCCTGACTTGTGGGTATTTAGTTTAAGAATCATACTTTGACACTCTATTAGTTTTCTACTTTCACTCTACAACCAAATGAATTATTATTATTTTATTATATTATAATATTTTATTAAAAAGAAATTGTAAAGTGGAAGTATTTTTCAGCAGTGCTGTCAAAGTATCTTTATTGTTATTTTAATGCTGATAAGCCACTTATTTGACATGCCCTTCCATCTGGTTTATTTCCCCTTGGTACATCCTGAAACCTTATGCTTGAAGAGTAGGATTTAGAAAATAAATGTACCAGAAATGGAAACATTTCTCATACTCACACACGTGGCTAAGCACAAGAGAGATGGAGCGAGGGAGGGGATTTCTAAGATTTTACTCAATTTGATACAAGTACCTTATTCCTATAGGATCTTTTATAGGCTGATTTCATGTAATAAAATAATCCTAAAAGCTCTAAGAGAGCTTAATAGTGAAGTAAGGCATTAAATGCCTGGTCAATGATAGCATGCAGTCCAATTGTAGATTTCAGTGCCAAGTCTTCTTTCATACCCGACTTGCAGTTTGCTGTATCAGTTTGTGTCACGTTCAGCTTTGAACTTAGGCACCTATATTACTGCTATGTCATATGATTCAATTGCAGCTAGAAATTGGTTTATGGATCCATATATTATTGACTGCTGGCTAGCTTGTGTCTTGAGACTGTAAAATCATCTTGAGTGGGGTACCAATGTGGTCCTCTCAGTTTTCAGATTTCTTATCAACGATTCAGATAATTTTAATAAAATGAAAAGTGTTAAAACTTCAATTTCGGGCGTGATAATATTTTGTTCCTTTCATGAAATGTCAACTCTAACTTTATCCGAGGTAAGATACTAAAATATATTCCTCTCATGCTCGTTAGGTTATGAAGCCTTCATTGATATGACAAAATCTTCTGCATACTTGTATGTTCAACTTCAGCTGCTATATAGTATAAATTATAACTTGAAAATTGTATGATGTTAAATAGGGCTCATGATAAGGCCTTATAGGCTGAGGACATGGTGAGCATGCTTAAAATCTAATGATTTATGAGAGTAAGGGTCTATGTGCCTTGAGAGAGAGAGAGAGAGAGAGAGAGAGAGAGAGAGAGAGAGAGAGAGAGAGAGAGAGAGAGACAATGGAACATGTTCAGATGTAAAAGTGTTCGATGTTTCTTAAATAAAAGAATCATTTGAGAGAGGAGGAACTATTACTGTTGTACTTGCATAAGGTATCTTGAAGGTGAGTAAAAGCCAATTGTGCCCCGGGGTTCAGAAACTCCCTTAGAACAACAGTGGACTTCCTAGTGGGTTTGTTTGTAATAAGGGAGAACCTGAGGACATCCAAGTACACCAGAGTGTTTATCCTGCAATAATGTACACAGATGACAGAACAACAAAAGAGGGGATGAAGATAAGTAAAAACCAATAAATAATCCACCAAGCTGCCCAATCACTCTGCAAATGTGAGATAAAACTACCTTAAAACAAACTGGACTTCCAAATGGGTAATGGAAGAGAAAAATGAGCAGATCCAAGTACCTGCAGAAGGGATTGTGTTTGTGTTGGAAAAATGCCTCTTATGATGCAATTTGGAAAAATTCAGAATAAGACAAGTGCAGGAGAGGAGAAACAACAAAAATCAAGGAATTTGATATTTAGTTTTTTTGGTTTTATGAATTTAGGATGTTACTTATCAAGTCTAGTAGTCTGTTTACAACAGACCTTTTGATTTTATAATTAGTTTTAAACTGTTTTTGGTTTAGATATGTTTTTAAATTATGGTTTTACATTCTGTTTTTCTTGAAGATGTATAAATATTAGTTTATATTAATAAAGATTTATCCTTGTACTCAAATATATCTACATTATGATACCTCAGTAACAGGATTCATTCTCTTCATAAAATCGATGAATCTTTGTTTTTAATTCATCCGTGTTGAATACCATATACAATATTTGTTGTTAATCTAGTTCAGATTCACGGCGAATCAATAGAAATGTAAAATCCCTTATGTTACACCAGATATACCTAGGTTATTGGTGGAATAAATAGATCCATAATTTTTTGAAATCTCACTTTGGATTCAAAAAATCACGATGTAATGTATAACCCACTTTTTATGAAATAAACCAAAATTAATTTTGTTCATGAAAGAAAACTTATTATAACTGTTCAGCCACATCATTTAACCACAACTTGAAACCCAGCTTGAAAACTAGGCGACATTTCACATACCCTGAATGCAAGCAGGTACTGATGTACTATTTCATTTCATTTCATTCGTGAACTTTTGCATCCTTATACTATCTACTATAAAAGCACTGAATTCTATTACCTTGCTTTTAAGTTCACCTTTTGAACGGAATAGTTTATAACCAATCCTAAAATTGTTCTTCTTCATTGCAGGCGGCAAACATATTGGCGGCTGTTCAGGTATATTGTCCTTGTTTTGTTGTCTTTGATATTATTACTTGTTTTGAGTAGGGATATCTCCATAGTTCAAATTGTCTTCATATTATTGATTGTAAAGTGGAAGACATCCTTATTTTTACATTCTTATTAATTACCATTCTGTTTTTATTGCAAAATATCTATAACTGCGAACGTATATTGTCTGTATATACGAACTTAGTATTCTATAAGTTTCAAGAAGTTTAACATTACAGTTTAATAAAAATATAAAAGTTTAATTTCTTCTCCTTTTGTCCAACATTGTTTTTAACTCATGCAGATACCCTGAAGCTGTACCGGAAAGGAGAACTTGAACCTTTGCTATCAGAAGCTAAAACTAAAAATCCAGAGAACTAAGCATCCTATAGAGGGAATCCGATTTACTACCAATTTGTTATTTTGTTGGCCAATGCAGTTCTCTCAATGTTATTATTAGTCAAAAATGTTGGTTGAATGAAATCGGAGCGCACGGACAACTTAAACATTGACCTTGTGAGTCAGCCCTTGTAGTTACAAATCTGCTGTTTAATGGTTTGCAGAACTAGAAGTTGCCACTTGGGATTGTACCTGGAATAATTTTAATCGGCCATTTTGTTTCAGACGATGCATTGGTCCGATTGTCACGCTCAAGCCAAAATGCAATTACATTCGTGAAATTATAAATAAGGAACAGTCTAAATCATTCTTCGAAGGACATATACTGAGTTTCTAATCAATCAAGAAGGCAAATGCTCGTAATTTATAACGGGATACACACCATCAAATCCCAAATTATAGCGAGCATATTGTATACATTGAATGAGGGTTCAAATGTGAAGTTGGATCCTCGAAATAGAAATATTATCTGTCTACTTCAATCATCCAAGCGCAAGGAAGTTTACTAAAATAATATACCGTACATACACAAATCAGTTCATGCCTGCATTCATGCTGTATTGGATGGAATAATAGTATCTCTCTTTTGCTTGTAATAACCAAACACCTCATGGTGACTTGGAAGGTTTGTTCTTATAGAGGGGTGCTCACTGAAGTTCCGAATCCAAGTAAACAAGCGAGGAAAATCATCAACTACCAACACCTTTACATCAACAATATCTTCAATGACTCCAAATAACAAGGCTAGCCATCCCAAGTTTATGTCCAAAAGTCCAATTTCTTCACCACCAAAATACTTTTTCTCCCCAATGGTTTCTTCTAATACTTCCAGCACTTCTCTAACTTCCTCTTTTGCCTTCTGAAACTCTTCTCCAACAGTCACAAAGAATGACATAAACGAAACACTCTGCAATTGGGATTCCAAATATGGATATATAAATAAGAGAACAAGAAGATAGAATTAAAATCTTAGCTGTTTAACAAAAACCTTGTTACCTTTTCTTCAGCAAAACTCACCCAAAATCGTGCCACAGCCCTCTCATATGGGTCCTGCGGAAGCAAGGGTGGCTGTGGCCAGGTTTCCTCTATGTATTCAAGAATGACAGTGGATTCTCCGATTGGCTTTCCATCAACAAGGAGGACTGGAACCTTTTTGTAAACTGGGTTATACTTGAGTAGCAAATCAGCGAACTCAGGGTTGTGGAATTCTCCTTCCACATACTCATACTTTATGCCCTTCAGTTCTAACGCCCAAATGATCCTGTAAACATATGGACTAGGCCAAACTCCCAGTAGCTTCAGTTCTCCCATTCTACGGCGCAGCTCTGTAACTGCACATTATTACTGTGATTGTTAGAGTGCAGAATTTTGCCAGTGTCACAAAATGGTATTCTCTAGTAGTTTTGAACCTTATCATCATCATCTCATATTATGAAGTATTGAATTTATTTTCTAGTCACAGTCAATCAAGTACAACTTTTAAAATAATTATTATAAAAAATAAAAAACATAATTAATCATTTGTGTTCAGATTGAAAGATAAAATTTTCTACGTTGTTTCTCTCTCTTGATAGATATACACAAAAAAAAGTATAAATCGTGAAGATCTAGGATGGCATGATGGGAATTATCAAAAACACAAAGAACAACGTTTCCTTCCATTGTCCATCCCCACCTTTTATGTGTTGAAGGTTGAATGTTTTAAATTACTTAAAAAAGAATCAGCATTGAATGAGATGTGTTTTTTTAATACAATTTTGCCGTCGGTGAGGACTGAGGACTTGATCTTCTTTCCTTCTTTTTTCCGCCCACGAAATCCAAAGGAAAATGGAGCTGAAAGAAAGAAAAATAGGATGGCAAAAGCGAACTAGAACCAAATTCTATAGATTTCAGAAACTGCAAGCGAAACTTCAAACCTTTTCATTAATTCAACAACAGAATTATCAGTTCCTGAACCCTGAGAATATAGCCTCAACACAAAAAGAAAACATAAAATGGTAACTTATGGGCAAGCCAAAGATCTTTTCCAGACCTTGCAAGAGAAGCAGACACACATGATATCATCAATCATATGGCACCAAATTTCAATACTTCATACTTTATTTAGCAGGCTAATCTTGTTCAAACTTCAAATAAAAATTAAAAAAAAAAAATTGGCTTACAGTGGTTGGTGTTGATCTCTAATGCAGAGTGTGTGTAGCAAAAGTGAGGGCAGTTCAATCCAATTCAAGAGGATGATGAATTGGTCCTCTAAGCCTTCTACTTTATCCATAATTTCTCTCTCTCTCTCTCTCTCCCCCTCTCTCTTATTTATTAAACAAATTTATTCCAGATACAATCAAACATTAAATACTAAAGAAATTAGCCTTTCAAAAAAATACGATTATTATTTTTTTAAAAAAATTTAAGAAAAAATTCAAACCAATTTCAATTTCATTCTTTAGAATAAATAAAATTCATGGTCACTTGAGTGAATACGGCTCCGAAATTGGACTAGATGATTTTTATATTCCCTTATCAGGCCAGACAAATTCTTCCTGCATCCTAATACACGCTTCCTGCACCCTAATATAAATTTTTTAATTCCATAAATACCCTCATATAAAAAGCACATCCATCCGGTTCATAATGTTACAAAAAAAAAACCAGATGGCATCCCATCCGGATGTCACTTTTAAAAAATTTAACAACTGGATGAGTATGTCATCCGGTTGTCATTTCAAAATAAAATAAGAACCGGATGACATCCCATCCGGGTTTCATTTTAACTTTATCTGTTTTTAAATATTTGATTAATCCTTCAAACAAGCAATAAGTAAGTAATTTTTTGTGTTTATTAGCAATTAGTAAGTGATATTGCTGATTAGGGTAGTTGATTTGGGGTTTAGGCATCGTCGACGACGAACAGAATAATTTTCCGATTTGATGTATGAGAAATTTGGAAATGAGAACCGGATGACAGCCCCATCCGGTTGTCATTTCAAAATCAAAATGACAACCGGATGAGTACGCCATCCGGTTGTCATTTACAAATAAAATGAATTTTTTTTAAATGACAACCGGATGACATACTCATCCGATTGTCATTTTTTTTGAAATGTGAACCGGAATGGAGTGCCATCCAGTTCTTATTTTTTTGCTCGTATGAACCGAATAGGGTCAATTGTGGAATTAAAATTTTATATTAGGGTGCAGGAAGAATTTGTCATCAGGCCAACCAATTTGACCTTTTAGTGTAAACAAATATTAATTTTTTCTGGTTAACGTTAACTAAAATATATAAAAAATAGAAATTGACTTGTCTAATTCAATTATACATATATTATTTATCAATAACAGGATCCATTAATAGTAGGTAATATATGAATGGTTTGTGTGTAAGATTAATAATTATACCATCAACAATTCCATTGTAAATTTATTTTAATTTAATATTAATATTTTATTTTATTTGATTGTTGATAGAAATATATTTTTAAAATAGAAATATATTTTTTTATTTTTAAGACCTTAAATCTTATTTTTTATGTCATCTTATTATATTTAAGATTTAAAGTTTAGAAAGTATATTCTAATATAATGAATAAAATGGGACGACACAGTTCTTTAGAGACTAATTTATGTATAAATTACATTTTTTGATGACTAATTTCTACATTATATTTTGAAGGAATAAAAAAATTGTGCCAAATTGAAAGAATAAAACATATTTAAATCAAATTCAAATTATAGTTTATCTCATTAGAAAAAATGACTTATACGCTATTTTTAAATCTTCTTCAACAGCTTTTAAATTTGACTAGTTTTAACATTAAAGCTTACATCTCACCTTTCTTAAGTTACTAAGAAAGCAACACTCAAATTCTTTATCTAATCTTGTATTGTATTTACACTTGCAATAAAATAATAATGTAAATACAATAATAAATTTAATAATATGTAAAATAATATATTATTATTAAACATATTTTTAATCTTCAAAAGGTAATTTCCTTTTGTTCTTTTATATAGATTTCCAAAATAGTAATAATTATGGGTTGGGTGTTGTTGGGGTGAGCGTGGCAATACCAGAATCAACCAAATTAGAAGATGAGTTGGTTCAGTTGCAATGCCAAACTCAAACTGAAATCTTTCACTGAGTTAGGAACCGAACCATGGCTATAATGTTGGGTTCAGTGACTCCTAACTCCAACACCATGTCTCTCACTCTCACCACACAACCCCTCAACAACCTCATCACCAATCATCGTACCAATTTTCTGTTCTGTGGCCGAACTGTCTCTTTTTCAGACCAAAGGGTTTCTTCTTCCTTTGCCACCCTTATCTGTTCTGCTGCCAATAAACCATCCCCTTCATCAGATATTAGGTACCCTTTTTCTCCCTCTCCCTCTCTCACTTCCTTCATATCACATGGAGCAAGCTACCGATTGAGAATCAAATGTTAAAATTTTGTGAAACATAGAAATTCCAATATTCAAATAGTTTATTGTTCGAATGGTCTATGGTTCATAAGAGAAAATGTATTTATATAGCTTTTTTTATGTATACCACAAAAAGAGAGTTTGGAAGAATAGAAAGGAAGTGTGTGGCAAGATAATTGATGTGATACAGAGAGATAAACAGATAAAATAATGTTGCAAAATGTGTTATAGAGAAACAGTGACTAGTTACATTAAGGTTTATTGATTGTTCTGGTAATTTGATTGCAATCAGGATGTGTAAACATGCATGGCATGATCATACAAAATATTATATATACACAATTCGTTTTCACACACACATATGTATGTATGGATGTATGTACAGGTAGCCATTGACATGAGATAAAAATCTAGCTATGAATTGCTCATGAGAATTGATCCAAGAGTGAAATTTGGTGGTTACAAATAATTGCATAGTTTCACCTATTCATCGTATACTTGGAATTTCTGGTACCCCTCTTAATGGCACTGAAGCTTTAGGATTAAACAGATAAGTTTTCATTGGAATTATCTCGCCCTATAAACATTTTTACTGATATTTCTTCTCGTTGCTTGCCAAGTAGCTTTAGGTTTTATCTGGAGTGTTTTATAACGAACATTACATAATATGAGTATGATCGACTAATAGTATGGTTAGAAACTTGTTAAGAAACAAGAAATCACGTTGGAATGTGGAAGTTATATTATTAGCTTCTTACTAAATGCGAAAAACATATGATATTTGTAACGAAACACGCTATATAAGATCTTTTTATCAGCAATTTTGCATGACTATTTTGTCTTGGCAAACCTCTCAAATGAATGCAGAGTTCACTCCATGTTCTTCTTTTCTTATGGTTTTTCCTCTTTATGCGATGCTTCTTTCATCAGGTTGTATTAGCCAGTGATGCTTCATCAATCATTAATCATCTTTGTTCTTCAGCTCTACAGCCAAGATAAGGAGCGAGGTTCTCTCACCTTTTCGGTCTGTTAGGATGTTCTTTTATATTGCTTTTGTTGCAAGTGGTTCTCTGGGGACATTCATAGCAATCACACAACTAATTGGAGCACTGGCTAACTCATCAAGAGCAACTGAAGTCCCTGAAATTGTCAAGGGCCTTGCCATTGACATTGCAGCAGTGTCTTTATTTGCTTTCTTGTACTTCAGAGAGAACAAAGCAAAGAATGCACAAGTGGCTCGCCTCTCACGAGAGGAAAGCTTATCAAACCTTAAGCTCCGTGTGGATGAGAAGAAGATCATTCCCATGAGTTCCTTGAGAGGGATTGCTCGTCTTGTCATATGTGCTGGTCCTGCGTCCTTTGTTACTGAGTCTTTTAAGCGCAGTGAACCTTTCACTGAAAGTCTTTTGGACAGAGGGGTGCTTGTTGTGCCCTTAGTAACAGATGGAAATTCACCTGCTTTGGAGTTTGAGGAGACTGAGGAACTTGCCACAAGAAGAAAAAGACTATGGCAACTGGCTCCAGTTTACATCAATGAGTGGTCTAAGTATGGATATCAGGATGATAAAAAGCTTAACACCTCTCGTTCCTATTACTTTTTCAAGAATGAAAAATGAATCAAAAGTCAATTTGCATTTGAACTTATTTTGTCTGCTTTTTTGTTCTTGTATTTGTCAATAGGTGGTTAGATGAGCAAAAGAAGTTAGCTGGTGTACCTTCTGATTCTCCAGTGTAAGTACTATCCATGTTAAGGCTGACAGGTATATAAATGTTATGAGATGTCTAACTTTTTAGCAAAAGATCATTGACATCTTTCCTTTTAAAAAGAAAAGTTTCACATTCATGAGGTTATAATTTTGAAGTGAAATTATGCAGTAATTTGTATGGTGTAGATACTCTAATTAAAAGCTTATTTTGTGATTGATGTGTTACAGTGAAAATAGCAGAAAAACTCAGGCATTTTTCTCTCATTGTACAGGTATCTGTCCCTACGCATGGATGGTCGTGTTCGTGGTAGTGGTGTTGGTTATCCTCCTTGGAATGCTTTGGTTGCACAACTACCGTCAGTAAAGGGAATCTGGACTGGCCTACTAGATGGCATGGATGGTAGAGTTCTTTAAAAGGACTAGTGTTTTTTTTCTACTTTTGAAGGTTGATCTCTCATAGTCCACTCCCCACAAAACAAAGAGTGCACCCCTCTACTTCATCATTTCCTTTTCCTGGTTTTGTTTCCCTATAGTGGACATTCTATTAAACTTTTATGATTTGGTTTTTTATGTATATTTGAAAGTTGATCTTATTATTACACGTTAAATATGATAGATAATTCTGCATTAGAATCGTGTCAACCCCTTCTTCGCGGTTGTCCTTTGGTAATATTAGCTTTTGTATGACTATGGTTAGTTAAAAACTGTATAGTGATCATATTTATCTTGTTAATTGTGTGCCTTAAGACTTTATATAACTTCGAGAGTTTTGTTAGGAGGTGGTTAATTCTGAGATGACAGAATATAAAGAAAAGTAGTTAGCTATAGTATTTGGTATTGCAGTCTACATACCTATTGTGATCGATTTTTTAGTATTTTGGCAGCAATATTGCATTCCTAATTTCCCATACTCTATCAATCTCAAACTCTTTACAAGGTGTTTTGTATGAGTTTATTTTTCATAACATTTGTAGTGCGCCAAAAGGCATAAACTGGTAAGCATTATGCATTTAGGTTGAAACCACTAGAAAAGCACAGTACAGTCATGTTAATAGTACGTAAAAAGAACTAGCATAGCTCACGTAATATCGTGTTACCATTCGTTCTCTTTCCGTTTACACTCTTCTCTTTTTTTCTTTTCATCAAATGCAATTGTGTACGTTCACATGTGAACTTATTTTATCTTCCCTGTAATAAATGTTTCTTTCTATCTTCGCGGCATCACTCATCAAATATTTCATTCACTCTATTTATTCTCTTATTCCTTTCACCACCCCCATGAGCTGCAAAACCTGATATTTTCTACTTAAGACGTGACAAAATAAGTCAGAACAATCAAATTAAGTTGGTTATAGTCAATCAACCTCGAGCAAATGCATGGGTAGTAATTCACTTTCAGTTTTAGGCCAATTTCAATAGTTGTAATGTGGCTATAAAGCGATGGCTCCAACAAAACTAGTTACTGATTTAAATAAAATAAGAAGCTGGGTAGTGGAAGATTATGAGCAACTGCACGCAGAATGTAGTTCACAGAGAATAGAGATCAAGGGGTAGATATCAGAGAGAATATGATACAGATTCTTTTGTTTTGTGACATGAAAAAAACCTTAGACTAGTAACTGAGACAACAAGACAAGCATCAAAATTACAATTAAATTGGACTCATACGACTTCCTCGATCTCATCCAAAGCATAGTTGTTTGTTGATACATTGGCATAGTTGACTTTGTTGAATCGAACCACAACAGGGTAGCGAGTCTTGGGGTCCTGCACACCAAACACAAACCAGTAAAACATGCATTGGGTTTGCATACATAAAGCATGGGATGGTAGAAATATGAGAGAAAATCACTGCCTTAGAGTGAGTTTAGGGGCACTAACCTGATCAACAGCAACAACAGAGCCAGTTCCTTTGTACCAATAGGATTCCTTCCTAAGAATCTTCACCTGTTGATTGCAAACAAAAATTAGAAACTAACCCTCTTGCTTCACAACTAGTTCAATACAAATTTCAACTTTCAAACTATTTAATTAATGACTCAGTGTGCAAGATTCATCACTGTCCCTTGTTCCTACATAGTTTCAAGATCAATGCTACGTTACCCCCAACTGGAATTTTATTGAAAGTTATAAAATTGTGAAGATCTCATTTCTTATTTAACAAATCCCACCTATCAATTTCAATCAATAGTAAAATGAATGTTAAAAGGGGTATGTTCAAGAACACGGTGCTACCATGTTCCTCCAGAATTCCCCTTCTCTCCATATATATTTTCAACAAGAAACTACTTTGATACACTTAGGGTCGTGGATATTAGAGTTGAACCAGATAACATAGACTAGCTTGTAGTTTGAGAAAATCCAAACTCACAATATAAATATTTTCTAGCAAGAAAGAGAATAGAAATAATAGGTGGACAAGTTTATACATATTGGCTACAAAAAACATTCTCGAACCAATTCAATACCTTATCTGCATTTTTATGTTATCAACCCAATTCTAGAGGGATGCTAGTGTATATTCACAACCAATCAACAACTAAGGGTCATGTTCAAAGGTTGAAAGTGACTTAGCACAACATGAGCAAAAGCATAACCAGAAAAAAAAGGTTGAATTGTGGGGGTAACTGACCTTAGCACCTCTCTTGGGGCCAATAGGGGGCGGCTTTGGTTTTGCTTCAGCTTCAGGTGGGGGAGTGGCGGTTGCAGGTGCAGGTGCTGGTGCAGCCTCATCTGAAGCCCTTACAACAAGCCTAGAACCATTGTTCTTTGAGGAGAAGATGAGCCTTGAAGGGGATGAGTTTGTAGTGGCAGCTGCAACATTAAGAGACAACACAAACCCAGATGCTGCTGAGGCCATGTTCCTGTGTGTGTTGTGTAACTTAGGTTGTCTCTCTGGTTTTGGTGATCTGAAGTTTTGCAAAAGGACAAGAGCAACCGAAGCAGTGAGAGGCTTTGAATGAAGATGAATGTTTAGTTTGGCGAATTATCTGATCCCCAGAAGTGTGCATCAATCGTCTCCACCACTAGAGTGCTGCCACTTGTTAACCACATCCCATTCCATTGGATAATGTTATTACAACTCATCCAAAACAAGATCTGAAAATGCCAAATGCGCATTACAATAGAAAACTTAACCAATTTTATTAATTTTCACAAAATTACTTAACAGAATGTTAAAAATAACAAATACTACATACATAAATTACATCAGTAAACATTTACATCTAAAATATTTAGGTTTGCTCTATTCACTTTCTTGGAATTGAAAATAAAAAGATTCTCGTTTTCATGTTTGTCATTGTGTGTTTATGAAAAGAAAATTTGCTATTTGCAGTTTTCTCATGCATATTCTTAAAAGGGAATGACACAAAATATCTTTAGAAAAACTTGTGTTCAGAAATTTCGGGTTTTCCTTTTCGCGTTATGCACAAAACGTATTTTGATTGTTACGATAGTGTTGATTATGTCTTGTTTTATGATTTATGCATAATGTTGGTTACTTAGTATTATATCAAACGTTTTAAATTAAAATGCTTCGAATAAACAGAGCACAAAGAGAAACAGATTAAAGCTCAAGTAATTTACAATTATGTTTACTACTTGAAGTTCTCCTGGGTAGGATATTAGTTTTTAAATTTAATTTAAAAATTATGAGAATTTATTATTAAAAACTGTAATTTACACTGTATAGTCGTTGAAATATTATGTCTTTGTTTTATATATTTAGCTTTTATGTATATACATGAATTATTTGGTTGATCATATTGCTTCCAAACCATATTCATGTGGTATATTTATGACACATCAATAGTATATCATCTATATTATGTAGACACCAAACAAAAATTAATGTGCTTGAACTTCGCTATAACTTATAAGAAGTAAAATTTTTGTTAATGAATTTATCTATTAAATTATAACAACAATTGAGTAAATTTATATTATCTAAATAGAAAATATAATTTACCTTTGAAAGACTCTTCTTAATTATGTGTAGAACAGGTTATTCATAATTTTTTAAGTTTTACAACACTACATAAAAAGCCTAATATCATGTATTTATGACACATTAATATAATCTATAATACAAATTTTGAATAAATAATAACAACCGTTAACATTAATTCAGATTTGTTATTACAGTGATTAGAATTTGATATTAAATTATATTGTATCCTAATAATGAGAAAAGATAAATTAAAATATACACATTATTATATATAAATTTTAAATAAAATAATTTAAAAAGTGCATACGAGGTCTGCATATAAACTTGAGAAAAATAAAATTGGCACTTTGATTATCTATAGTATTTATATATATTAGTAGATACAATGAGTTATTACTCAACTAATTGAATTATATTACAAAATAGATGTGTTTAGTAAACTAATCCAATCACAAAATAATTCTCTCTCTATATATATAGAATGTTACTCGCGGGCGTAAATGTGACTCACGTGCCATTTGGCGCCAAATTCAGTCTCTTCTTCCACTGGGAGTAGCGATTGCGTTGCAGAGCATTGCAATGAACAAAAGGAAAATTTTTCAAACCAAAGGTTTCTTTCTTCTCCCTTTTCACATTTTCGAATTTGCTTATCCTCATTTTTTACTATTAATTTTTGAACTTTACGAGTGCGATCAATAGCCTAACGATTCTGATGGTTCTGCGTTCCACAAAAGTCTACGACATTATTGTCATAATAGTAGTTAGAATTAAATAACTTAGTCTTATTTCAGCGTTTAACAGGATTTGGAATTCAGCTGCAGGGACAGATCCAAAAACTTCTGAGTTTGCATTCTTTAAGAAATTGAAGAAGGACGCAAGCGAGGGATTTCGTTCACGTCCACTGCAAAAGGAATCTCGCCAATCATCTAAGAAGCCGGAATCTACGGACTACTCCAGAGGTTGGTTGAATTTCAGAGAGAATAAATTTGCCTTATGTTTATTTGTGAAAATCTGTGGACTAATGGACTAATCAGAAATAGTTTTCAATGTGAGTTTTGATAAACTTGTAAAATTCAATAAATTTATTTTAATGACTTTAGATAACAGTATACAAGACCATGGATATTATATTTATTCATAGAATTTTCAGAAAAAAAAAATATAAAATGGATTTTGTTATTGTTATAACTTTTGTAGAAATGATATATTTGCAGTCGGTTATGATGAGAATGTTTAATGCTTTACATAGAATTAGTGTGAAAAGGTTGATCTAGTTTGTAAAGGTGGAAAAGTTTTATCCCTGCTGGTTTATAAATAAACATTATTAGGATTTTTTTTACTCAAAAAGTATTTTATTGTTTTTATAAAACATGGGATTTTTATTCTCCTATAACTTTTCTTAACAGTGTTAAATTCTTCCTTATACGGGAAATTTCTTATTTCTATATAAGACATTGAATTCATTTCCTTTCCCTTCCTATTCTGAAAGTTGAATATATTTTACCGTGGTGGTTTGAAGACGGAGACATTATACATGTTCCATCTTCTGTCACAATAGAATAGTCATGGCGTTTATTTAATATTGAAGTATATTTTGGTCCTTATTTGATATACTAAATTTTAGTTTTAATATCTCTCTAAAATTTGATTTAGGTTTGGGTCCTTGTAATTTTTTAAAATCAGTGCTTTCCATCTCTGTCATTTGTCATTGATCTGTTAAACAATGATGCTCCGTTAAACAGTGAGTTGGGAATTCGTTTTACATGTTTGTAGTTAATAGGTCTATAATAACAACAGTGATCAGAAGTGTTCACTTTTAGAATACAAGACACATGAACTACAACTCAAATTTGAGAGGAACTATAACCAAAACTTCATTCTGTAGAGATTAAAAGTATATTTAAATATTTTATGTATACGCAGAGAAGACGGGTGATGTCAAGATTGGAAGTAATGACGACAATTCTTTGAGGATCACTGAGCACGTATCAACTGTAAGGACAGACTCATGTTTCTCACCTTCTGCTTGGAATAAATCAGGTGCGTAGTAGAGGAAAATTCCATAACATTCTAGCTGCAGCTATACACTGATATTTATGATCATGGTGTTCACAATCACGATAATTAGCAAAGGTGATACTTGCGATTTGTAAAGAAATGTTCGTGGTTCTGGAAACCTTTGCTTCTTTCTTCTCATGGTATCAATATCTACTCGTCTTCAATCGTATTCACTCGTTAAGTTAGTATCATGTGGCATTTATGTTTTTCTAATTAGTCATTATGTAATCCAAAATGTTGAAATGTAGGGAAATACTTTTTTCTCCCGTTATAATTTTATTTTTTGATTTCCTGCTAAACTATAATCTGTTTCCAAAGATCTTTTAACCGGTGGTAATGCAGGCTTGTACTCCATCAGCAACACACCGAAAGACTCCCGAAATTATAGTGACAAATTCAAACCCCAGCGAATATTTTCACCTGAAGGTTTGATTTTCTTCATTTGGATTGCTTGGTTGTAAGGTACTTGCAGGGGGAAATAGTGTATAGGACAGTTTCAACATCTATGGTTTATATTTCTGGTCATCCAATGGAGTCATGTCTTTATTCGGTGCCACTGATTTGTTTATTAACCTTCAGATGGTCAAATTTATTATTGTAAGAAAAATGTACGTAATTTAACCGAAGACGTGCAATTTACTTCTCATATTTGTGAATGTGCTGACACAGCCTGTGTAAAATAATAACTATGTCAAAACTTCAGATCAGCATTCGCATGGAGAAGTTTTTGCTAGAAAGAGACAAAAACTACGACAGTGTGTTGCAGATGCCTTGTTTACAGACACAGAGAAGCTCTGTTCAAAAGGGTTAGGCACAGCTTCGATATTGATATTAATTGTCCTTTCCCTTTTGTCATCAATATAATAGGAATTTTTCAGGCACGATATTATTTCCATGCTCCTTAGTCGGCTGTTCCCTGTGAGCACTGAAGAAAATGTATGGTTTTTTAGCCATTTCTCACGCTATAAATCCATCCATTGACCTGCATTCCCTTATAAAAAAATGATTTTCTGTGCCAGAAATATGAGGATACACGTCCAGGAAAAGAAGCGAATGGTACAAGATATGATTTACCTGATTCTGGAGAGTTAGATGATCAATGTAAGGAGCAATATCAGATACCTAAAAGGAAACTTCTTGAACTTGAATCAGGCCCGTACTTCAGCGATCATGTGTTGTCTCCTTCGTTTCTCAGACTAGATGGGAGATTTAATCTGCACTCAAAGTTTCCAACCTATGATTCTCTCAATTTTCCACCTCGAATTACGGAACCTGAGTGCAAACAAAGTGCAACTCCAAGTTTCGGTGTCGCAACCGAGAGTGATGTAATTCTTGAATCTTTGATTAACGAAGCAGCAAATGCTACCAGATATGGTCTGCATGATTCTTGGGAGTTAGATGTTCAATTTTCAGAACACCATCGAATACCTGACAGGAAACCTCTTGAACTTGAATCAAGTTCATCCTTCAGCGATCATTTGCTGTCTCCTGTTTTTCTGCGGTCAGTTGAGATGATTAACCCTCGTGCTGATTGTCAAACTTATCCACTCAACTTTCAACCTCTGCTCAGTATGACAGAACCTAGAAGCAATTTTGGTGAAGCTCCAAGTTTCATTGACGAGAGTGATGTAACCCGAAGATTTCTGAGTAATAATCAAGATCATGAAATCTTTACATTGAATCATTTCAAAGAGCTGGGGATACTAGAGAAAGAACCGATTCCTCTTATGGAAAAAGATTTTGACTATACTGCAAATGCGACAAATTTACCTATCACTTGCAAGCATGCAAAGCCAAATATGGTCCCTGAATTATCAATTTTAGGCCACCGTGAAGAGCAGACACTCCATAATACATTAGATAGATACCACTTTAGTCCCTCATTCTCGCTACTCGACAAATCACAGAACTTCAATTCAATATTGGATTCTGGTTTCTTAAGATATCAAGAATTCAAGTTTGAAAGATATGTCTATGAAGACATGGACACAAATTTTAACCATACGGCATTGTCTTTGTCAGACAATAAGCACTACTTTACTGTTCCTGAAAATTGCCAGAATGACACGTCATGTGATCAAGACAGCATGTTCCTTTCACCATACAAGCATTGCGTTGGAAGGACAGTTTCCAGTGCCTACCATCATCATCCTAATCCAGAAACCTGGCTTCCATCTTCACTAGATGAATGTCAGAGGAGCTTATCTCTAACTAGTTCCCATTTAAATTGCCAAAGTTCAAGAACTTTACAATTGCTACAAAGGGAAAGTGTGTCTTCTCTTTTTCAAATTAATAATGACGAGCCAGAAATGGACGGTGAAAATCACGGGGAAGTGCTTTATCATTTTAGGAAAAGCTTGATTGAAATATGTAACTCTTCTTTTCTTCATATGTCCATGCAAAGAAACAATAGGTGTCCATTTCCTTTGGATGACAGTGACTATACCACTGAGCAAGAGCAAACGCAGAAGCTGCTCCTTTAGAGTCTAACACTCCAGAATGTTTGAACAAACGTTACCCTGCACATGTTTCTGGTTAATTTCGGACTGTAATGCCATGTGTTTACGAAAACACACGTCTATCAAACGTCACCTTTTGGTGGAAATTTGTGTTGTTACTCTGCAGGGTCTTCTTGATAATTCGGAGCATTAAACGAACTGGGCCTATACTATTGATTGTACAAGTATCTAAAGTGACCGTAAAATTGTGACATATCCAAAGAACTGTCCCGTGATTCACCACAAAAAGTACTACGATTTTTGGGCATTTATCATGTCTGTAATGCTAAACATCAAAAATTGAATTTCACGAATTCGTATGTCAAAATTATTGAAATAATGTAAAAAATTTGTGCAGCTCACATTTGTAACCGACCTACTTGCCTCTAAATTTTATCAAAAAGATTACGAGTTACTCGCGTAACCATTTGTACAAATCCTTACGTTAAGCAAACCAAAAACTTGAATGCAAAATGATCTCTAGCTTCTTTCTCTTGTATCCTTTGGAGTGGTCTTCATGTCACTCTAGATTTCAAATTGATTACGCTCTTCTGCTCTATGAATGGTGCGGTGAAGGCCTACATCAACGTCTCCGAACCACATGCCCCACGGCACCGTTTGGCGGTATGGGCACATGAAAAAGGTAGATACTATTATAGTTTGCTTTTCTAACTTTCCACAAAGTCCACATTATAAGTGAGATTTATATTTTGTTTTGTTCTGTTTGCTATTCTAATTAAAGGGTCATTTTCAGTTGCATGTGCAACTTGTACGTCACTCATAAATAGAAAACGATATCTGACCCGTTCAGTATTTTTTTTTTACCGAAGATTAAAGCCTACCCCATGATAAAAAGTTTTGTTTTCACTCCCCTATAAATCCCAAAGTTTTGTGTACTCTCTATCGCATTAAAGGTGAGATCAAATGAGTCATTATTATGAAGTCAACCTAACAGAATGTAGAAAATTGTGTGGCCTCAACAGATATGGCTTTTTCTCCAGTTCTATTGTTTGTATGCCTGCCTTGTTATTTTGCTCCTTTAAAGCAACACCCTTTAAGATTATCTCCTTTCCGTGTGATACATCTATTTGATAATCCCTGATTTTTAAAAATATAAAGATAAAATCTCAATGGTTTTCCTGCTATTGAGTCAAGTACCTGACCTTGTAAAGTTGATCCATAAATGAAAGATTTTTTCTAGTGATTTTTATTCTATATATCAAGTGATGGCACATTTAATATTCATCTTACCTCTCCTTACCAACTTTAACTGGTTAAGATTTGGAAGAATCAATGTTTTTTATTATATTGGAATTTCTTAGTCATTTGCCTATATAAATGAACTACTTGCCTGTTTTGTTAGACTGGTTAACTTTGTCCTCAAACTTGCACATTTGATCATGTGATTTAAATTACATTGAGAACAAGTCAAAAATTTATTTGTACTAAATGAGATAATTAAATCTATAGTGATTTGATGAGAACGTTTTGCAAAGGGAGTGAATGGAGGATATAGTACAAAACTACGCAAAGGAGAGACAGAGTAAGAGGTAGGACATCAATCCCACATCTCTGCACCTTGCCCATCCTTTTTCTCCTTTCATATACACTCATATCTCCCTTTCCTGGTGATCTAGATGGAGATTTCCCTGAATTGTCTATAGTTTTTGTTTCTTTGCATGTTGTGTAGAATGGTTGCACTTAGATTTCTGTAATTGAAGTGTTTCTCTGCTATTATATTATTCCATACATCACCAAATATTCTGGCGATCTGTCTTGCAGCTTGGCCTCTTTCAACAAGTCAATCAGATGGTGGTGATGGTATAGAGGATAAGTACAAAAGTAAGTGGAGCACCCATCAAAATGCAGATGCTCATAGACAAAGAAATGTCCAAACAAAAAGACTCCAAGCACTACCTACCAAATGTAGTAGCAAAACTGATGGGGCTTGAAACCCTTCCAAGGGGAGAGCCTAATTTATCTATGGAGAGAAAATACAGAAGTGATTATTCTCAACAAATGTATGGTCCTGTAGGCTTACCATTCAGGCATTGGCAGCAGGAAGATAGGTTTATGGATAGGGAAATGCTTCATGAAGTTCATCCAAGCACAGAACAGATTGCTTACAAAGATATGTATGAAATATGGCAGGAATCTCAGAGAGCAAGTGGCAAGGTACCTGATAGAGGAAGATGGAGTGAAGATGTTGATGGGAAAAGAATGGCTCTCATTCGTCAGAAATTCATAGAAGCAAAACATCTTTCAACCGATGAGGGACTGCGTCAGTCTAAACAATTTAAAGATGCCTTGGAAGTTCTAAGCTCCAACAGTGATCTCTTGATGAGGTTATTGGATTCTCAAAATGTTTATGAATTTTACTCAACTCCACGTACTGATACAAAGCGCATTACTCTTATTAAACCTTTGAAGATGGTTGACAATGACAAACCAGCCAGAAAGGAGAAAAGGAATAATAGACTAATTAAGAAATCAGCAAATGTTGATCAAGCAGCTGGATGGGAGAACAAGAATTCTGGAAACTCTCCAGATAGTCAGAAAGTTGATCAATCTCCAGTTCGAACCACTCGAATTGTGTTACTAAAGCCTAGCCCTGGGAGGACACCAGAGCAAAAAGATGTGGTTTCTCCAACAACAACATCACCACTAAATCTGAAAAGTGGAAATTGCCATCAGGGAGCTGAATATGAAGATGTAATAGAATCCTTTAAAGTGGCAAAAGAGATCACACAGCAAATGCATAAAGGCCTGAGGAGCTATCAAAAGGATAAAACTCCACATTCTTCTTCAGTGTTTTCCAATGGCTATTCTGATGATGAGAGTTCGTTCAACAAATCAAATCATGAGTATGCTTCAGCAAATTTCAGTGATTCGGAAGCCATGTCAATGTCACCGCTGCCAAGGCTTTCATGGGATTGCAATGGCTTTAGCAGTCCCTATTCTACAATGTCCTTGGGTCGCATGTCTTGCTCTCCTGAGTCATCAGTGTGCAGAGAGGCCAAGAAAAGACTTTCTGAAAGATGGACCATGATGACATCAGGTAATAAGGGTCATCAAGAACAAATGAATGCTAGAAGAAACTATACCTTGGGTGAGATGCTTTCTCTTACCCACATGAAGAAATCTGTAACATCTGTGGTTGAGAGTACTAAAGAGGACCAAGAACCCGGAAAGTCTGTTTCTTGCAGTCATTCTTTCAATGCAGAAATAAGCATTGAGGACTTTCCTAAAAGTCTTCCCAGGTCAAATTCTGGGCCTGCAATTTCTATTGTCAATGAAACTGGGATCATAGTTCAAGTTGGGGATCATAATAATGGCAAATCACAAGCCTCCAGGGCACGGACGAAGTCAAAGAGGAGATCATCATTTAAAGAAAAAGTAGCCAGTCTCTTGTTCTCAAAGAGTAAGAAATCAACCAAGGAAAAATCAAGTCCACCTAAACCTAAAGATGCATCCCAACCTGCTCCTATTGTCACTCAAGCATTAGTTCTTCCAGAAAATGCACCTGAAGTCCTTAGGGATGATGTGTCTCAAATCATCAACGTGGATAGTTTTGAAGGGTTTTCTCTTGTAGCTCTATGTGAATCATCCGAGAAAATTTCCACAAACTCAGCCTCCAACAGACAAGAAGAAGACATGATTACACTGGAGGTAATGGCTACTATTATTCTGCTAATTTCGTCATTTTTATTTTTTTTGTTTCATACGCAAATTATATTTTGAGATGGATATTTTAGATATGTGAGGAGTTTTCTAGGATAATATAGTGCAATGAAAAGAAAAGACTACAGAAAGGAAATATATACCAAATAAGCGGAATTAGCTTTCATATCTGTTTGGGAACTTCGAATGCTAATTGTTGTTTTAACCTTTATTTATGACGGCCTTTTGGGATAACACCAAAAAAGCAGTCCTTAATTATAAGATAGAGTACCCCTTTTATGATCCACGGGAATTTTTGTGCCTTCTCTTCCCAACTTACGAAGTTAATATATCCTTGAAAATTCTCAGGTTGCTAGATATTTTAGACACTAGGCTTCTGCACCACGATGACGGAATTGAATGAGTATGGTCGCAAGTTCTGTGCACGCAAACTAATTTTCCTCTTAAATTGTTGATATTATTCATATGCGTTGGAATGATGATATGAATGAAATGGAAAACTGAAATTAATGTCATTAAAATGTTTGGGTACTTGTGGATAATCAATGGAAATAAATAACTTTTCTTAGTAAGCCTAGACCACAAGCTCTCATCTAGATGGATTACTGAATACGATAAATTGAATGCACATATCCTAGTACAATACTGTATATAAACATATGAAATCCTTTATTTGTTTGTTTTCACAGCCTGGATTGACAGTGGCAGGGTCCATGATGCTAGACATTCATTCAAGCAAAAGCCCAGATCAGCCTAGTCCATTCTCAGTGTTACAACCTCCATTTGAAGATGATAGCAATAATGTATCCCATGAATCCTTGGACTCTATGAAGAGTGATCAACTAGGTAATAATGTTTAGGCCTTTCTTCTTTTTTTATTAGCTCTAGTTCTTACTTGATATGAATAAATATGTGGACCTTATCTTAATTATTGTTATTTGTTTTGTCATTACCTGAACCTGAAGAATAGCTTTTAAAAGCACTTCCATTTAAATAAGGATTCAGATTTATAATGTAAGAGTAGTTATAAACCATATCTTAAATCTTAATTACTATACTTTTATTATTACCTGAGTGTCACTTGTTACATGTATAGGATCACAGGTGCAACTGAAGTCCAATTTAATTGACAAATCACCACCTATAGAATCAATAGCTAGGACCCTATCATGGGATGATTCTTCTGCAGAAGTAACGAGCCCCCATGTATTAAAACCCTTAATGGTTCCTTCCTTGGACTCCAAGGTAGAGGAAAAAGAGTGGCTTCTCTTGGTTCACAAACTACTATCAGCAGCTGGACTTGATGACCAGCGGCAGTGTGACTCATTTTACACCAAATGGTATTCCCTTGAAAGCCCATTGGACCCATCACTGAGGGACACATTATACGTCAATCTAAATGAGAAGGAGCCTCAGCCAATGCATGAGGGAAGAAGAAGGAAGATGAGATCAAATCATAAACTTCTGTTTGATTATATCAATGCTGAACTATTGGAACTTGTTGTTCATGGGTCAGAAAAGTGCTTAAAGGGCAGTGGGAGCCACTGCAGGGTCCTAGTCCAAGAGAGTGCATCGGCATCTCCCTTGTTGGTGGACCACATTGTGGCCAAAATAAAGGAATTAATAGCAAGTGGGGTGAGGTGTGAGGGGGACAGCACCAGCCTGGTGGTAGAAAATGTTGTCAGAAAAGAGATTGTGCATATAGGGTGGGTTGAGCTTATGGAATTGGAGATAGACATTTTGGGAAAGGAGATAGAAGGGGACTTGATTCAAGAGCTTGTGGAGAATGCAGTGGTTGATTTTACAGGCAGGGCCTGAGTCCCTCTTGAGCCTTTCTGCTTTTAATTTTCAAATTAAATAAATATTATATTGTAAGTTTATTATCATTGCATTCTATCATCCACACTGCAGTACTTACCTAATTTATTAAATTCTATGGTACCAATAAAGTTGTAGTTATTTGACATTGATGACTTGGAAATTTATTTGCTTAATTACCTAAACAAAGAATGTGAAGAACTACACTAGTTACAAAGAATATGAATATATAATATTGACACAAACTCACAAGTCACTATCTGTCTGTGTTGGTACTAGTTTAGCCATAACTGTGACGCTATAACAGTACCATCGGTACAGTTGGAATAATTCATGCATGATGCATCCATCGAAATCACAGTCTGTAGTCCTTTAATAAAATGTTGCTGGCTACCATTAAACCATGTTGAAGCGTGGATTAATAGGAATCACAAGTCACAGCATAAGATGACTTCTTATAAAGAACTATTAAATAAAACATTGATCAGAGCATATTATATTTCCCTTCTCTAAACCAGTTCATGCAATCCTTAGGGATGGAAGATGGTGAGAATTTTAACTAGTTTAATTCAGAATCATATATGTTCACTCTTTTTTTTTTCCAGCCACGACTCAGATTCTCTTACCACACATGGAGTGTCGACTAAAGTCTGTGGTCCAAGATAGAGGGGGTCATTGTAACCTTTTGTTACTCTGAGCTCAGAAAATTTTCCTGCTTTGAACTGGATCATCATTCCCTCCTAAATTTTCATCTACCAAGATGTGGTCAACTGGGTTTATTTGTCTACATAAATCGTGGAAAGATTCTTACATTACACATGACCCGAGAGCCATGAGAGGTACTAATATTTGCAATCTGACGGTGCTGAAGCCATAAAGTAGAACAAGGGGACAAAGACATTTTTTTTCAAATGGATAAAAGGTTGGGAATATTCCCCAATGACTATTCATGTGAAATTTCTAACCAAACTAGAAAACAAAGTATGGGAGCAGCGTAACAGCACCGTGGACCACATTCCACTAGGCAAGCTTCCAAAACTAATAAAAATAGATCAGTAACTCCAGTTTGGGAGGGTACAATTTCTCATCACTTGTCATTTTTCTATAAAAACAGAAACTGAGGAGAAAGAGTGTCGCGATACGTACTATGTAGAGTAGAAGTGCATGCTTTTGTTTATTCTTACTTTTTAAAAAAAAAATGAAAAAAATATGCAGTTCTCTCAGGAACATATTCAACAAAGGTTGTGATGGTCGATTCAGGCAAAATAACATCTCTCACCCAATCCAATAACCAACATCGTCCTGCAGTAGTCAGAGGGTCACATGGATAATTTCTAATACATACAAGTGAGGAATATAATATTAGCCACCCTCCCTTGTTTCTGGAACTTTATAAATAAATAAATAAAAACTCTTTAATCTGAAACAACTTAGTACAAATCAAGTGCTAATAATAATGGCAAAACATTTTATTCTCCAGAAACATGTAACCCCCATTTGTCATCTGTAAAACTTCAAACTGCCCCGGTTCACTGAAATCTTCACACTGAAAATTTATACGCTTTTATTATATGCCTAAACAACTGGCATTTCCAATTCTAAAATTAACTTCCAAAATAAAATTAAGAGAGAAAAAAATATCATATCAAGTGTTCGATCAAGCGATAAGTACCATAAGATAGTTCAAATTTGCCCTCGGATTTCACTTGATGAGCCATACTAAGTTCTCAAAAATACTCGCTTTCCACACTGTAGTATTTTTTCCCACCAATTATGTTTTTTCAAATTTTACACAAAAGTATTTTTTTATATATATAAAATAAAAAAATGAATGCCGACACATGCGAGACGTATGTTTCACGTGCCCCATATCCTACGTATATAGCTGTATGCGTAGCCGTTGAGCAATGTCAATTAATTTTCTGTCATGCAGACTGCACTATCAGAGCAGAGCCTTGAGGAAGGTGCTTCATCGGGTCCTTTGTAATGTAGCTTTGTTATTCATTTTTCTCTTATGCTACGCTATTTAAGTACAAGACTCTTAAACTTCAATCAACACCTGGTTTGGTTTTACAACATATATCACCACTATATTGCTTACATCATAATTTTTCCTGAAAACAAGTAAAACATTAGAACCAAAGATATATATGTACGCAAATGTTGCCACATCATTGAATTACTTGATGGCTAGCTAGTAGCGGTCATTGCCTGAAATTCATGGCTGGTAGCTGCTCTTATCACCAAGTTTCAATCCGTACTGCAAACATGAAATAGTAATTCCTACATTACTAATGTTCAAAGACACGAATATAACAGGCACGTGCAACGGTAATCTGTTTACATGAATAGAACACACAGCTATGTATCACACTAAAATAGGAAGGAGAGAAGAAAAGAGACTACATTCACTAAATCATCAACAAACAAGCACTTTGAAAGTCTCAAAAACAAGTTGGAAAACCATAAATTTATCGAACTTTATCCTAAGAACCACGTGCTTAAAATGAAGAACCGTTGATATTGAGCCCTTGTAATTAACACAAAGGCCTCAAATTTCTAAACCCAGACCAAAATAAAAAGGAAAATTTAGTGATCTGTGCAACATATTCACATAACCTTTCTGTTTCGAACAGTGTAATTAAAAATAGTTTAAGGCAATGACTATAGACTATACTGAAAACGTAATTTTTCTAAGCAAGTATCATGACTACGTGCCTAACTATGACACACCAGAGTTTAACATCCAAGCAAAATAGAATAATAAAACTATAAATCTAAAACCAAATTACTACGTGCTAATATCGAAACAAATGAACATGCCACAAATAATATGTACAAATGGAAAAATACAAACAGAAAAAAGAGTGGAACTTTTAGTTGATAGTTGATAATAAAAGCTCAGCCTCTTTTTTGACAAACTCTCACAAAATCACATTATTTTTCCAATCATTGAAAGATTCAATTCTATCAAAGGTTATCAAAGAAACTACGGCTAAGACTTCAAGACCGGATACCTTTTCTCTCATCCGTGAGCTCCAAATATCGGAGTGATTTCCTCTATTATCACCTTTGCCAGACCCAGATGCTTGGCCAGATTGAGGATTTATTAGGGGTTCCCAAGTTCTACCCCTAGCATCACATTCATCTTCATAATCAAAATCAGCCTCCCGGGTAGAAACTGTGGCTCGCAGAATTAATGCCAGTAGTAGAGACAATGCCTGAGGTTGACAACAAGAAAAATGAGCAAAAGCACTAGGGAGGAGTGGAATAAAAGAAAATCCAGAAAATGCTTTACATTTAACCAGCATTTACTGATACTATTTTCATGAGGATATAAGCAAAATGCTGGAAATTTAAAACCAATTATTATAGAAATCTCAGGTTGTCTTTATAACATGTAAATCACAGACATGAAATATGCTAGGCACAGTTTAGGGTAGAATTTGTCCTGTTTTCCTGTTTAAACCTTAATGAAGTAAAAAGATCAGCATATTTATACCAGGCTCTGCCTCCGACACTTTCAGTATCTGTCAACAGAGCATTAAAATCTAAAATCAAAAAGAAGCTACTGTCTCGAGCCCAACTAATGTGTGTAGAGACTGCAAAGCACAAACAACAGCCTCCCAAATGAAGGAAGGGACAACAAGAGGTGAAGATAAACAAAGTTTGTAGGTAGAAGAATCAGCACATATTAATAGCCCATTTACCTATGCCCCAAGCATGTAAGGAAGATCACTAAGATGGTCATTGGATGCTTTATTACTCTCTCTTTTAAATAACTAGTATTTGTTATTTAGGGTAAAAAGATCATCATAACAACAAATCATGTTTATTTGGTTTATAAATTGAAGTTGCTTAGTTAAAAATATAAATAATTGAAATAAAATAATAACACACTCATTTTGTTTATAACTCCCCTCTGTCACATATGAGTTTTTTAATGTCTCAAATTATTTGTCATTTTAAAAACGAAGAGAACGTTAATTATTTTTCAACAACACCCTCTAATACTAGTATCTCACCTCACCTAAATACTTAAGTAGATTGACAACTACATTTAATAAGGATTTATTTTGTCCAAAAAAGGTTATCTAGAACAGCAATTCGTGGTATTGAGTGCAATGAATAATTTGTTAAAAAGTGTGTATTAACTTAAAAAAACAAAATGTTATGAGATAAAGGAAGCAATTAATGTTCTGTTGTAAATGCTAGTATAGTTTAGAAAATTAAATGATGGATTAGAACGTGTACCTAAAGTAATAATGTTACTTAGAAAGAATTCATAAATTCCACACCGACTCTCATACTCACACCAATACTACCAATGATTCTTTTAATAATAACCTGTTGGGAAGTTTGTCTATGTCTTTTTTACAAGACTCCCTCCCTCCAAATTGTATGTTGCTTTGATCTTTTTTACAAAAGTACCCTTAAGCGCAGATGCGTTAATTAGTTAGATAATAAGAGATTAAGAAATTGGAACCAGTTAGTTTTACAAGTTGCTGACAAATTTAAAACCACCACTAAATTAACCAAATTCCTTAATTCTTATGAAGTAGTTAAAAGAGTATTATAAATAAAATCAGTACTATATCAAACTATCAATTGAGAGTTTAATCTGTGAGGATCAGTGCAAAAAATATTTGCACAATAAATATTCTTGTATGAAAATAAAATAAAATGCCCACCTATATCAGAATAATCTCGAATGGAAATTGACAAATAATTACAGGTGCATATTTGAATTAGTTCATTTTTATCTTAAATTTGAAAAAAGCTATGCACTTAAAAAGAAAATAGACTTTTTCAACTAAAATATGAATGTTATGGAAATGGGAATTCATTATCATATTTGGAATCTTCACAATAAATGTATTAGGATTAATTCAATTATTTCAAAGGATATGTTGAGTTACCACGTAAAATTAACCAGCAGAACTTTAGAATTCAACCAAAGTAATAACCAAAGCAATAGTTTGGAGATCATAATACTAACATATAATCTGGAAAAATAGCAATAATGCAAATTCCAAAACCAAATTCAACACATATCTTCTATTTCCTATTATGAACTTTTCGTTACATATAATTACTGAAACCAAATTACCTAGAGGCTATAATAACTGCATTCTATAGAGTGTAGTGTTCTACAAAGTTAATAACACCTCTGACTCCATGAATTTAGTGAACAGAGTGAAGGATACCTTAAGTCAGAGCTGAAGTAACATACATGTCCAATTCCGTATACAATTGAAGTTAATGAACAAAAAATAACAACTTAAGATGCTTGAAAAAAAGAAGAATGAGATCTAAATGATACAAGTTATAGAGGATTCCAAAATTTAGAAGTGCTAATGAAGAACCACCAACTTCAGATAATATATAATAATGCATGTTGAACATCAACATCAACAAGCTTGAACTCTAAAAAATGGACTATTGTACACTATAATTAATTTACCAACGAGAGGTCAAGAAAATAAAAATAAAAAAAAAAAAAAAAAAAAAAAAAAAAACAGAGCAGATACTAACACCAAAACAGCAACATGTAAAGAAAATACCTGAACCACGAGCACAGTAATGCCAACCCAAGTACAGATATCTATATTATCTTCGATGAAAGTTCGAAGCTGGTCAAATTGGCCGGTTGGATCAAGTGGAACAACCTGCAAAGACAATAATTAACTATAGGCCTCTAAAGAGGGACACAAATGCGAACTAGTGCAACTATGTCCGTAAATAACGTAGGGAAGAAGAAAGTAAGAACCTTTTCCCAATCACTATCAAGTGCAATGAATCCCACCAGAGAAGCTTCCAGCAGAAGAAGCACCGCGATGAGTAGAGTGTACTAGCATTTTTCGAGGGGTCAAGGAGTGAAAAGCAAAAAATAACTTTCAAAATTTAAAATCAAAAAAAGCAGAGTAAAAGCTACTTCAAAGCATTCAACACAAGTTAACTCAACTTTCATAAAGCTTAATAGATTCTCAGCCAAAAAGTTTTGAAAAACAGTCCCCAACCGTGGTTTCGGCCACGTAGTCTGTAACTTCCCACAACATGAAAAGGCACGACAAAACAGTGTCCCAAAAATGCGATCGCAATTTAAAAACTTGAGCTGCCAATAAACATTCAAAATTTGAGTGGGATACAAAACACAAGCAGCAACCATTAATCATTTCAGCTGCAATGCAACCCAAGAAAGAAATGCATAACACCAAAATTCCCACTCCCAAGAAAGCGTAGATAAACCTGCAAAAAAAAAAAAAAAAAAAAAAAAAAAAAAAAAAAAAAAAAAAA
>Ga0209700_103373_pt1 | contig 30775 bp, 10 predicted proteins | sample SiratroredBW_FD_187528 | JGI IMG/M metagenome (GOLD analysis project Ga0209700, IMG submission 187528) | Root nodule microbial communities of legume samples collected from California, USA - Siratro red BW (SPAdes) (version 2) | ecosystem: Host-associated > Plants > Roots > Nodule | place: USA...
ATATATATATATTAAAGTCGATCAAATTGTCACGTTATTAGAACTGGCTTAGTTAACTTTAATATAATCAAAAGATATTTTAAAAATAAATAAATAAAATAATATAAATTTATTTTTATTTTTTATTAAATAAATATTTATGTTAGCAATCGACTAATGTAGGTTAAGTCTATGTTAACTGGAAAAAGAAAATAACAATGTTCGTTAAGCCGATGTTAAATGAAAAAAAAAATTCTAACTGATAAAATAAAAAAAAATCGTATCATCTTAACTAATGCTAACTCAACAAAAAAAATTAACTACAAGAAAAATTAGTCGACGCTAACTGTAAGGAAAAAAAACGTAATCAATCTCCACACTCATACTTTTCCCTTCTTATTTGTATAAATTTTTTTACACTCATCTTCTTTATTCATATTCATAAATTTTGTCATACTTATAAATCACTCATCTTTTTTATTCATACTTATTCTCTTTTCACACTATCTCTTTTATCCATACACATCTTCTCATCTCCTACATATTCATATTTATATCCTACATTCATTTTCTTCATTAATACTCATCTCTTTGTTAAGTTTTTCCACTTTTGTTTTTTTTTTCAACTCTAATTATATATATATATATATATATATATATATATATATATATAATAAACATAAAACATGACTCTTAGAGTATTAAATCATCCTAGTCTTAATAATAATCATAAGTTTAGGACTGACTCAAGAACCAAACAGTTAAAACAATCACTTTAGATATCAAAGACCACAACAAATTTTAATACTAATATATTATTGTAAAATTAAAAAAAAATATTTAATTTAAAAATTTTACTAAAAAATAATTTTTAATTAAAAATTAAAAATATCTTAACTGATTTTAAATTTATATGGATAGTGTACATATTCTTTAATATCTTAACATGACTTTAAGTTTATACAACTTTCAAATAATTTTTCTATCTGTTTCTGCTATTTCATCATATATACATCATTTTTTTTATATGTTCTTTCATTATCAAATTCTTCCACTTATCTCCTTCCTTTTATGGCCTTCTTTTCTTTTTTATTTGTTCCTTCATTCTTTGACTCTTCTAGTTATCTCATTCTTTATCTGACTTCTTCACTTATCTCTCTCCTTTTTCTGACTCTTTAGTTGGTTCTTCCATAATATTGTTTCAATTTGAGCTTTTTGATTTTTAATTCCAAATTTGTTTTATCATTCTATATTGTGCATTTATGTGTGTATCTTTGTGTGTATCTCTATTTATAGACTTGAAGCAGTAGATTAAAGAGTTGGAGTTTGTGTTCACTTTTATTCTTTTGATAGTTCATCAATATCATGTGAAAAATAATATTAGATCCATGAATCGATATCAATCTTTTTTTCATTATTATTTAATTAATTTTAAAATAATTTGTGCAAATTCAAGGAAGAACATTATAAATTTAGAATTTATAAATTAAATTTAAAGAATTACCAAAGGACAGGATCAAAGATAATAGGAAACTTGAGAGTTGAGACTTCAAGACAAGATATATACAATCAAGTTTATTGTTAGATCTTGATGACTTAGATTTATTTTCAGAGTTAAATATCTTATATGATTGGAAAATGATAAACTAATTGATATTTTTAATTATATAAAAGAGTAATTTTTTTTTCAAATATATATATAAATATAGAATAATGTTAACAATAGTTTTTTTAAAACTTAAACTAATAAATTAATTATAATAATTTAATAGATAATTTTACATCACAAAAAATTCAAAAAATATATTTTAAACAAAAATATCATAATTTTAATTATTTTATTAATTTAAAAAATGTTTCATCTTTTTAATTTATTTTTGACTTTCTAAAATCTTGAGTCGCTTTCAAAGAACATTTCTAAAAATTCATTCTCTAAATACATCCTTATATACCAATGTCTTGATGTTAAGTGAAAATAAGCTTAAATCTTTTAAGAAATTAAATGCGACTATTGTAAGCCAATAAAAAAAATTGTTTAAAGATTACTAAAAATAGTTAAGTTTTGATTAAGTGATGACAAATTCCTTAATTAATAAGTCAATTTTTTATATAAAATTTATCATAAATAAAGATGGTAAATACTTTTGAATTCGTATCAAAGTGACTATTAAATTAATACAAGAGTGAATATCGTGTTATAGATTCCCCGATTAAGTGATGACAAATTTCTTAATTACGTTATGACTCACTCAAATGTGAACATCACTGTTTGATAATAAGAATTAAAAAAATCTGACCAGTTAAAATCTAAATTGAGCATCACTGGTTGATAATAAGAATTAAAAAAATCTGACCAGTTAAAATCTAAATTGAGAACAAAAATCTGAAATCTAAAAAATAAAAATAGGAATAGAAATATTATGAATCAATATTGAAATTTAATTTCAAAAATATTAAAAAATAGTTGATTAAAGGACAAGAATTAATACGAACTCGTTTAAATATTTTCAGATCTGAACAAAAGTTTATAAACTCGTTCACATTTCAAAAATGACTTCCATGAATATTTTTAACATAGTCTATAAAATTTGTTAGTAATATTTTTATGAAAATAGATTTTTAAATAATGATTAGCAGATTAAACATTTTTAGTTTATGATTTTATTTTCCAAATGTTTCTGAAATTGCGTAAAATCTATATTTAAACAATTTAAAATAAAAACTCTAATCATATATAAAACTTTTCATCATAATATCTTATATAATACCATTTGTAAAACAAATATTAATAAAGGCAAAGGACTGAAGAAAATTCAAAGGGAAAGAGATCACCTTTGGTAAAAAGAGAAGAAAGATAAATAATTGAAAAAATATATTGAAAGACAACACATTTCATTGATTCTTTTTAGAAAGGAGTTTCGAAAACAGATGGTGACAAAAATTAGAAAAAGACCATCAACTTCGAAAGACAATTACATCTCTTTAGTTGACAAAGTTATAAGTGTTATTAGATTGGGCTAATAGCAATGTCTTTATAATTAATTATCCACTTTTAAACTGTCTAAAATTGTAATGAAAGAAATCATTAGAATTCACAGAGTGCCTTTTAGAGATGGGAAAAGGAAGGGCATGAAATTGTCTAGGTAAAATGGGTAAATGTGTGTAAAAGCACAGAGGAATGTGATTTAGATATTAAGGAGCTCTAAAGATTTAATACCTTCTAGGAAAATAGAAATGGTGACACTAAAAAAAATTCAAATTATCTACAAAAATTATATACGGATGAAGATACATATGTAAAATTTATATTATATACGAAATTTTATCTATGGATTTGTATCCTTATGTAAAATCAGCATTACATATGAAATTATCTACGAATTCAAATCTCTATACAAAATTAATTACGGATTTTTACATTAAGATTTACATCCAGATATTACATACAGATTTATTCTGTATGTAATTCATATGTAATATAATCTATACTAAAAATCAATATTATATATGGAATTACATATGGATTTTTTGTCTAGGATATTTACATCGTATTTAAATACATATATAATATAATCCATATTAAAAATCAACATTATACAGAATTACATACGAATTTGTATCCAGACTTATTCATAAAGATTAAATTCGTATATAAATTCATATACAAATATTTATGTTATTATTTTTAATATATTATTATTATAAATATTATTATTAACATTAATAATATTATTACTAATATTATTGATATTATTATTAATATAATAATATTATTATTGTGATAAATATTAATCATATTAATTAATATTGTTATAATAATAATTATTATTAATATTAACATTATTATTATCATTATTAATATTATTATTATAATAAAATTAATAATATTATTGATATTATTAAATTATTATTACTATTGATATTCTTACTATATTATTAATAGTATTGTTATTACTATTATTATTATTATTATTATTATTATAAATATTATTAATATTATTATATTATTTATATTTAAATAAAATTGTTGTTATTATTAATAATATTATCATCATCATTATTATTATTATGAATATTATTAATAATGTTAATATTAGTATTATTATTAATTATAAAAATTATAATAATAATAATTATAATAATTATTATAATAAGAATGCTAATAATCATATTAAGACAACAATGTTGCTTTGGTTCGAATCTTACCTGATAGACATTGTCAATAATATTGATAACATTAATAAAAATAACTAAAATAATAATAAAATATGTAAAATGAAATAATATTGTATATTTATATTAATCATTATAAAATTTATTTGTCTTTACTAGTCACTATAAAAGTATTATATATATATATATATATATATATATATATATATATATTTATTATATAATTTATTTACATTATATTTGTTTCTATTTTTTATTTTTCTTTTTTTTATCAATTTAAATAGATAGATATGTCAAACTATAAAATTGTGGAAAGAAGTCAAATACATTACAAAGAGTGTTGAGTTGTGTATTTAAGATATTCAAAAACTTTTTCTAAAAACACTGTTAAAAAAATTATTAAATTTGCTTTTGCAAATCTCTTATTATTTTATTATATGCATATAAATAACATTCAATAAAAAGATATGAAATTAGAGAGATTTATGAAAGTTATTTTTATACTAGTTTATTTAACAGTTACACTATGTATAGTTTTTGATCGACACGATTAAGTTTTCATGAATATAAACTAACGTTGTAAGGTACAAATAAAGTATTATTCGGATTCAATCACTTCTAGCTAAATAACAAGTATTTTTTTATCACAACTACTCTTAGCAACAATAAATATTTCATGGATATAGTCACTTCTGGTTAAGCACGAATATTTTTTAAACTCAATTGCTCTGAACAAAACACTTTGATAAACAAAGGTTACAATCTAAATAATCACAACTTTTACTTATTAAAAGATAATAATGTCCTAAGATGGGTACAATATGATAAACACTTTTTTAAGTTGCTATACATATAAATAATGTTCTTGCTCACAAATGAAAGACTAACTATTATTTAAGATTACAAAAATTTGTTTTCATTCGTTATAAGAGTTTTGTGACCCTTTATTCTTTACAAATATATTCCATAAAAGATAATGATAATAACGTCCTAGTACGATATGATAAACAATCTTTTAAGTTGCTATAAATATAAATAATGTTTTTGCTCACAAATGAAAGACTAAGTATTGTTTAAGATTACAAAAATTTATTTTTGTGACCCTTTATTCTTTACAAACATATTTCATAAATAAAGTTGAGAACACAAAAATATTTACAAATTATTTTAGTATCTATGAGAGGTTATACCATTTCATATTTTTTGTCTGACTTCTAATCAGGTCATTCAAGAATGTTGATGCATTAAATATTGTCCTTACAACATTAAATACCTATGACTTTACACAACTACTCTTATAGGCAATGTGTAGCTTGTTGACTCCGAATGACTCCTTTCATCATTTCATAAAAGTTGTTTAAATGGAACAGATTTAAGTATATTATTTAAGGAATATTGATATAGACATTTCAATAAAATCATCTTGAGAGAAATTGACAAACAAACATTTATTACACATATGAAATAAGCATTTATAATATTTGAGGTGCATTGTGAATGTTCATACTACATATAAATATTTATTTAAACAAAAGTTTATCAAAAGACATGAACACACTTGCCTCTATCCAAGAAAAAACTTATAATGTAAAAAGTGTTTGTTATCTATTTAATGAAACAAAACTATAAGCTTGTATTTGTTTAATCAAACAATACATTTACTCCAAATCACTTATAAAATTATATTTTATAGCTATTAACCACATAATCAAAATCAATCTAAAGAATATGTGTAACTTTCATTTAACACAAATTCATTAAATGTAATAATAGCAACTTTATACTTTTAGTAGCAATGTCAATATAGTCTCAAATTCTCATCTTCATAAGAATATGACTTTCTTATATATATAGATACCGATATCTATTCTAAAAGAACCTATAATTGTTATTTTTTTTCCTCATACTATTCATACTGATTCCTTAATAAACATGTTTTCATGAGCCTAGAAGAAGATTATAAAATGTTATGAATAATTATGTAAATATTATAATGTAAATATATATATATATATATATATATATATATAAATGTAATTTAATTTTAATTTTATCTTAATATATTGTTAGTAGATGGTAGAATGTTATTACTTCTTAATTTATCAAAATATAACTAAAATAGCAATTAAAATATATTAGAAAAAGGTGTTACAATATTCACATTTCTTATATTACAAAAGAAACACTTTTTTTCTTTATTTAATTAAAAAATTATATTGATTAAATTTTAAATAAAAGTTATGAGAATTAAAAATTAAAAATATCATAAAAAATTATATGTATTAAAATTTATGTCACTAAATTATATGTTTTTTTATAAAAATATAAAAATGTATATTTTTTCGAGATATTTTGAATATAAATAAATAAATAACTATAAAACATATTATTACATTTATGAACTTATTATTATATTTATCTAAAGATTTTAGTTGTATAAATATCAATCAAATAAAGTTAGTTATTTTATTATAAAGGATGTGTATTTTTAAATTGGAGTGTGACTTTTTTTATGGAGTTTTCCTAAATCTATTATACTAAATACTAATTTCACTTAGGATAATGTGAGTGTCTTTGTTAGTTTCTACATCAAGATAGATAGAATAAAGTCCCCACCCCATCCATTATCCTATATTATTCAAGAAAATCTTATGAGAGATGGGAGTACTTTTCTACAATTAAATCTTTTAATCTTTTATTTATATGTTTTGTATTTTAAAATTTATTTTTTAAGTTTAACAGCTTTTTATTTAAATGTTAATGAATATGTTATTTAAGGAGATTTTTCTGGAATTAAATCTTTCATTTGTATGAAACTCTTTAAATTTTGTATTTTAAAATTTTAATTTTTAATTTTCATATTTTTTATAAAAAAATTAATGTTTATTTAAAAAATATATGAGATAATCTTAAGGGATTATATATATATATATATATATATATATATATATATATTTTTAAAATAAAAATATATATTTATAAATATATATTAATATAAAATATATATATCTCTAATAAAAAATATTTGAGATAATCTTAATGATAAAACATATTTTAATTATATTTTAAAAGATATAATTAGTTAAGATATTAAAATATATTTGCTGAAAAATTCTTTATAAAAGCAAAGCCTCTTCCTTCTTTTCTGCATCAAACTTCATTCACTCACATAAAGCGCATTGTGTTCTTGCTACCTTATCTAATTTCTGAGTTTTCTGTTGCATTCGAAAATGGTGAGCGCTGCACTAGCTCGCAACATCATCGGCATCATAGGTTCGTTTTCTTCTCTCTTCCAAACGTGCATGTGTATCTCAATGGATATTTTTTATTTGAATTGTCTATCGCTCGCACTTCGCTTCGTTTAGGAATACCTGAAGATCAGTTTCAATTAATGTTTGCTGATTCTGCGTAGTTTTTTATGCATGCATTTGTTGTTTAATCTATTTATGTATGAAAACAAGAAACGTTCGGTTTAGAATTTAGAGTGCTTATTGTTAAGTTTGCTTTCTTTATATGTTCTGATTAGTTTTGCTTTTTTTCTACAGGAAATGTCATTTCCTTCGGCTTGTTCTTCTCACCAGCGTAATTAATTTTTCTCTGTCGATTAACAATGTTGCATGGTTTTCACGTAGATGTGATATAACAGTGTTATAGTAATGGTTATTAATGTATTTAATTAATATTTAAATTTTGATTTATGTGTTTTTGTTTTAACTTTTTCTCATCATAAAATATTTGTTTATAAATAAATTAATACATATGAAAAAAAATTCTAGATTTCCTTAATATGGTGTGAGTTTAATTTTAATCTTTTTATTTTTATTCATGATTTTGGCTTTCAGAATTCAAAAGTCCTAAATGTTAATTTATCGTATTAAAAATCTTCATGTGAGTCAATGAGATTAAAGAGTGATCATTAATATAATTTTTAAATTTAAAATAAAAGTTTCATCAAATTCAATGTGTATAAGGGTATGTGAGTATTAATCTCAGCACCTTAATTTTTAATTGCAATATGTTGCAGTGGTTACTTTGTTTATATAAGAAATTGTATATGGGTTATTTGAATGAACTGCAGCCCAACTTTCTATAAAATTATAAAGCAGAAGTCGGTGGAGGAGTTCAAGCCTGATCCCTACATAGCTACTGTGTTGAACTGTGCGTTTTGGGTGTTCTATGGAATGCCATTTGTGCACCCACAGTCTTTTAGTGGTCACCATCAATGCCGTTGGCGTTGTGTTCGAGTTTGTCTATCTTGCCATATTTTTCATCTATGCCACCGACAAAGGAAGGGTACGTATGCTTCCTGACGTATGAAGGACGGATACTTTATTTTAGGCAACGTATCTGTATTCGACATACATCGAACATTGATATCCGTACAATACTAGTATAATATGTATTTGTAAAGTGTTCAATTCAAAAAACAATTTTTTAAGTATCTAATAATTCTAACATAGTTCTAATATAATTTTAAAAAAAAATAATATAACTATTTTTTAAAACTTCAAATTTTTTACAAAAATAAAATATAAATCTTATATATAATCAAGAATATTTAGATTATACAGGTTTTTTTTTATTTTCTGGAGTTTAGATAAATGAATTAGATCATTTTTTGTTATATCTCGCTTTATAGATAGTTTTTTAATATTAATTTATATAATTCATAGTGCTATCGTATTTTATTTTTTAAAGATTACACGGGATGTTCGTATATCCGGACTTTACAGTTCCTCACTCGTTCATTGAATTAACCATGTAATATTCTTGTTCACTGTCTCTCTTTTCTTCCTGCAGAAAAAGGTGTCCATTTTACTTCTGATCGAGGCTGTTTTCTTTGCTGCCATTGTTCTTATAACAATGCTGGTACTGCGTGGCACCACTCGAAGGTCGTTGGTGGTTGGTATCATCTGCAATGTCTTCAATGTGATGATGTATGTCTCTCCTCTTACAATCATGGTAAGTCTTACCTTATGACACATCCAACATTGAAATCTATTTTACACAAATTTTGTTTCCAAAACTTATGATGATGGGCTTGGTATATATAAATAATGATCAGGCTAAGGTTATCAAAAGGAAGAGCGTGAAATACATGCCATTCTGGCTCTCTCTGACCAACTTCCTTTGGTGTGTGCTGGACCACATATGCTCTTATCCACCCCTTCGATCTCTATGTTCTGGTAATTACTTTCTCACTAAACTTTTCTTGAATGAAATCATCTTTTGTTACCCCCATTTTTACCTTTTTATGTATTCATTATTGCAGATCAGTAACAGTATTGGAGCAGTCTCTGGACTCGTTCAGTTCATCTTGTATGCTTGCTACTGTTGCAGAGGAGAAGACCATGACGTTACAATCTCTGAAGGCCCCCAAGATCTTGAAGTTTAATTTCATCTTTTGATTTTGATTCGTATATTTTTTATGCTTTTGGTATGTACATGCACATTGCAAAAGTATTCTTTTATATATATATATATATATATATATATATATATATATATATATATATATATATGATTTTAAATAAAAAATTCTAATTTCACACCGGTTCATGTTATATTTTTATTTTAACAATACATTTTATTAATAAAATATTATATAAATAAAATAATAATATATATTAATATTAAATAGTATCAAAAATAAAAATGTAATGTCAAAGATTTGGTAAGTATTATACTCAATATTTGAGATTTTTTACCTCTTGTCTTATATTCCCTTGACTGCTATGCTTACTTTTATAGATCAATCACTCATTAAAATTACGTAATGATTGACTTCCAAAGGTTTTTAAAAAATAAGATTAGTTCATGTTCATTTATAATTAAAAGTTTACTTAAAAAGTACGAGAATAATTTTTAAATAAGATTCAACTATACATATTTTCTAATATTTACTATTCTGGAAATCTGTAATAAATGAGTAAAAAAAATAATGAAATTTTAAAAGAAATTGTTCTTTTAAGTAAAAGAACTTAATACAAGCTCGATTACACTGTTACTCGTTCCATGATTTTATCAACTATCACAGTTGGCAGATTAATTGCTAATAAGTTCGGAAGAATAATATTGATACTATGTAATATGTTCAATTTTTTAAACAATCCTCATTCGCATTTTGTTTAATTTTTAAAATAGAGACACGTATTTCTTATTGATAAAAAATTAGAATTACGTTTATTCTATTTTTAAATACACATTCACAATTATTATGTTTCAATAAATAATATTTCTAACATTTTAAATTTATAAATAATATTTTCCGATTCAATATTTTAATCACGTAATATAAATCTTTTATTATTTTGAAATTCCATATATATCATATAAATAAAGCACTATTAATTTATATAAGAAAATACTAATTCTCCCCACTTGGTGGAAGCTTTTTTTTTTCTATACTAATTTATAACTAAATAAAATTTAAAATTTAATTACAAAACAAGTTCAGCTATAGCTAAAAGTAATCTTGATAAATTTTACTATAAATATGTATTTATGTTTTCTCTACTCTATCCAACATAAGTGTAAGTCAAGGAAAAGATCTAAGAGAAAAAAGGAATTATATGAGTGATAAAATTTTGAATCACATTATATCAAGGCTTTTCTTTTTATTCTTCAAATATTCAGGTAAAGAAAATGAGACATCTCTCATTTATTTACAATTTTTTACTATTCACCAAAGTACCTTTAACTCTATGTTATTAAATTATTTTATATTATTTTTTCATAATTTTCATTATTTTGTAAGGAAGGGAAGAAAAAGGTTTAGGGAAGATATCATAGAATTAAAATATGGATTATGGAGAAGTTTAAATAACTATAAAGAATGCTTAAATGAATCTTAATGGTGGAAAGATTTTAAAAAAGTTTGTGGAGAAGGAATACAAGATAATTGATTTAATGGAAATATCAGTTAGGATTTAGGAGCAGAGAACAAAATCTTATTTGCGGAAGATGATTGTTAGGAGATTACATACTTAAAAGAAAAATATTCACTAATTCTAACCAAAAGAAGTTCAAAATCAATGATATAGGCACATGGGAACACAATGAATGGGAGTGGACTTTTAGTTGACGAAGGAGTTGGTTTGAATGAAAAAAACTAATTGAATCCTTCTTAATAAATTTGCAAGGTAGTAGGCTAGTAAGGGGAAAGAGGATGAATGGACTTGTAAAGGAGAGGATACAAAAAGTTATTCGGTCAAATTTCGGTCAAATTTTCATATAATAAAATAAGGAGTGAGGTTAGAGGATAGGATGGTAGATTGTTTACGCAGTCTTGGAGCTCTAAGAGCTTTTTTTTAGCTCTAACCCTATTACAATCAAGAAATAAAGAAGATGATAGTTTTTCCCCCTCCAGTTTCCTAATACTAAATTTCAAATAATAATAAATGGTAAGTATTGGAACAAGTACAACAAAATCAAAACTTGCAGTGGTAAACAAATAAAAATAAGGATAAAAATCAATACCAGCTCCTTCAATTAGAACATTTCTGGACTGGAGTAATGACCTGCAAAAAAAAAAATGCATTACACCTAGATTTCCCCACCTTCCTACTCATGCCTGACAATAAATACTATATCAATCTCTATTTATTTGATCTCTCCTACAAGATGCATACACCATTCCGTAAAAGTTTCTCGTAACTTCAATCCACTAAATTTTACCTAAGACTAAACATGCAATTGTACCATACAAATATTTCTACCTCATCTACTGACCAACATAAAAATTAATTTTATTTCTATGAATCCTAAATACTTAAAGACCGACTATCGGAGAGTAATTTTAAGTTATCCTAAATTTAGAATAAAAAAGAGTAGAGTTGAAAGATTTAAAATGTATTGCATGTCAATCTCATATAGAATCAACTAATCATCTCATTTTCACGTGCCAGGTAATTAGTTATGTTTGTAAACTTTGTGATATATGATTAGGAATGCAAAATACACCACTCTCACGCGAAGGAACATTACTTAGGTTTTAGGCTGACTTTTCTGAGAAAAAAAAAGTAATTTAGTTTTGAGAGTTATATATGTAAAAAACAATAGTGTGGAATGTTTAGAAATATGAAAAAGCCAGGTTTTCTTATTGGGCCTGGTATTTGAATCCCATTAATTGCTTGAAATCAGTGAGTTGAACTGTGTGGATAAGATTTAACATATTTGAGTCTGATAGATGTTGGACAAGGTATGTTTGTTACATTGATGATGTAACGGTTGTAAGGGAGGGAATGAATGCTACAATTCTCTCAAATTGGAATCACGCGCATTTAATGAAAGGGCACAATCTTTTGAGAGTTTTTATTTAAAAACATTTCTATCAACCCATGTATTGTCTAACCCATGTATTGTCTAAAAGTTAATAAATATATTGAATGCGTCTCTGATTTCTTGAGAAAAGTTCTTGAACTTATTTCTTTCAATATTTGTTTGGTCAATATTTATATTTAAATTTCTCTCAAGTTAATTTTTCTCAAAATAATTAAATCTTCTTATCAAATTTCATGTTTTACACTACATGCTTTATTCAAGCATATAGAAAATTTCATCCCAATAGTAACTTAAAATGGTTGTTGAAAATATTAAATAAATTGGATGAAAAATTTACTATTTGTAAATTTAAAAAACTAATAATTATTTAATAAAAAACTATTATTTGTTTTTAGAAGATCATGTTAATTATTTTTTAAAATAGTTCTGATTTGTTCTTATACTTATCTTATACTAATAAACAATGACAACATAACTTTCATTTCCTTGCACATTACCAAACCACTTTATTATATATATATATATAATAATATGAGGCTTCACAGGACAACTTTTGTAACAATGTTTTAGCTGAGGTGGTAAAATTTAAAATAATAATAGTGAGAAGTTGAAAATAACATATCAGAACTAAGGTAGCTCGTTCGAGATGAGAAAAAGAAAAAATAGATTTTCTTTTTATAACTAAAGAACATTAGTAAATTAACTTAAATTTAATTTAAATACATTTTTATATTATTATTAGTGAAATTGGATTTATAAAATAATTTAATGATAATAAACATATTTTTACTTTTTAAAATTGTAAAAAAGTATATAACTGTAATCTAAAACTTGATACAAACCAACCAATTTTACAATTCCGAGGATTACTAAATTTGGTTTACAGTGAATAGCCACAATTTATTGATGATAATAGAAATAAACACAGTTTATTCACGACAAAAAGAATAACCACAGTCTATTGATACAAGTCTTTGCCTATCGAATGATCACAATAGAAAGAGGGAAAAAAAAGGTTGATAAACAAACCAGATTGTAGTAGATTTCTTGCACTTGATGACATGTGCTTCAAAGGTCACCAAATAATATAAAAAAAGGGCTTTATCAATTATTGTCGTTAAGAAAATAGTTAATGGATCGAGAAATAAACATATTTTATTTAAAAGTTGTAATAATATATATTGATATTTTTTTTTTCAATTTTAGACCATTAGGGTAAGGAAAATAATTAGAAAAATCGATTTAAATATATTTTTTTACACCGGCAAATCTAGAGATGACTCGCCCTAAATCCTTTACTATTTTTCACACAGTATTGTGTGTGTGTGTTTTTTTTAACAGAATCAACAGCACAGCATGTGTTGATTAACATGGAGTTATTTCAACGTAATTAATAATGATTTTAAATTTAAGTTTTGAATATATAATTATGTTATGTATTTTAAAATTAGTTTTTATTTTAGTTCCTCAAGCTGATTGAGTTTCTTTGACTTGATGAATTGTGAAAAAGTATAGCACCAATAATTATCTCTCTTTTCATGGCTAAAATTTTGCTACATTCCACATTTAGTAAAATTAGTATACTTTTCGTTAACTTATTCTCATTTTAAAGGAAAAAAAGAACAAACCAACAAGAGTGCAAGTTTTCTTTAAGCAAACAAGATTTCCAAGTTGTTGAAAAGCTAATACGAGAATAACAAAAGAATTAGAAGTGCTCATAATGTGACAAAGTTACTCCAATAATTTAAACAAAGTATTGTACATTCGAGCTGGCACCATTTAACGCCAAATTATGATGAGGCTTCTATTATTTTCTTTTTATTTATTTATTTGAGAATGTCCTATTTTGATAATGATAACCAATAAATTATAATTATTCTAGGTAAAGTTCAAACATGATTCTAGTTTCCTAATTTAAAATAATTATTTTTAATCTTTTTAAAATTTGCAGAAATTAGTCCTAAAAAAACAAAATTGTTTACTAATTATCTACAATCTTCTTCATTCACACTCACACACTCGTTAAAGTGCCAAATTTCTTAGTTATTTAATGGATTCAATCCATATAAAGGGGATATTTTTTTTTTCATTTTGGGTTTATGTGTTTCCATTTACAATTATAAAATGATATCTTGTTTTCTTTTTAATTTTTATTATAAAAAATTCTCATAAAAATTCTTATTATAAAATAATTGCGAAGGAGACAGTGAAAACAAAGAATATTCATCTTTAATATTTCTTTTACTAAAGTTGAAAGCAAGAAGAAGGATGAAAACAAGGTCAGATGTTTCTAGTTATTACTGAAATGTACTATGAACAACACAAAACGAACCAAACACCGCCAAAACTTCCAAAGTAATTTTGTGAAGCTGGCCTTTAATATAACTTGACCAACATGACCCTGAAATGCTACCCTCCTAATATTTTGAGGGCCAATTTTATATTCCAAAACAACTACTCCACAAAGTTTTTCTTGACATCCCAACCATCAAAATATTTTTAGTTATTTTAAAAAGACTTTCTACTTAATACAAATTCCAAGTCATTAGTGTACTTCAATTCAATTGTTGTGAATATGTAATACTTATTCTTTACGTAACTGTAAGTATCTATCCACTTTCGTATTTGTGGCTAATATTATATAATTGTTTTGTTTTGGTTAGCAGGATTCTGTTGCTGAATTGGGAAATCAATATAGAAAGATACTCTTAACTTCGATTTATTTCATCCCACAAAAATAAATCCCTCTTCAACTTAACACGTGAGTTTTGAACTCTGATAAATATAATATAAGCACATATATGTTATTTACTGTAGCTTAATTATTCATGACGTGCATATATGACTGTGGGATGATTGTCATATATGAAAATTTGGAATGGTGTACCTCAGTTTGATGGAAAAAAACATGTCTAAGTACTCGTCGATTAGTTTTACATTTTTATAACTTTACGTTTATTTTTTGTTTGGAGTTTGGTTTTGTTTTACATAATGCATGTTGTTCATTTTTTTTCAAAAGTAACTTTAAAGTTATCTCCAATCAAGTGTTTGCAAATGGGTCCTCCACGAGGACAATGTTCATCGACATTATGTGTTGGTGGAACTTCAGCTTATATAATGTGTTTTGTGAAGTCAATATCCCCTTCAACTATACTATACATTTAATGTACATATATAGTTTTAGATTATACTATACATTTTGATGTACATATACAAGTTTAAGGATATTTTTATGAATGAACAATTTTGTAAGTTTTCTGTCGATTTTGTAGTATTGTAGAAAAAATTTGTACAAAAATGTATGAACATTTTTGGTGTGTTTTATGTCAAATGGTACTAGCACATTTTGTAAGATTTGAGATCTACCAGCAAACAATTTATTCATTACCTGAACAGGGATATTTAAATTTGTTTTGAGTGAAGGAATTTGTATAACCGTGTAATTGGATACTTGTTCGTCATCACCCAAAGGTGAGCAACACACATGTTTTCATTGTGAGTTGTGAGATATTGGTCTCGTAAACAGTTGTACCATTAATCGTTGGGTTGATTAGTTAAGGACAAGTTTTGTGCATTTAGGGAATGTTATGATAACTGTCATTTATGTTCATAAAGTGTTCTACAATTAAACACTTAAATATACATGGTTAAACATATAAATGTGTATTGAGGATTTTTGCATTATAAACGTGTGACTTGTTTCATGTCATTGGCTAGTGTTATTACTAACCCAAGGCAGAGTTGTGGTCCACACCATGGTTGAAAAAAATTAAAGGATACTCCTTAGGTAGTTGTTGAAAGAACATATTTGGTTCATTGGTGGTGTTTACTACGTTGAATGGGGTGAGTGGTCAGAAAGTGTTGCGTAATTAAACACTTAAATACACATGGTTAAACACGTAAATGTATATTAAGGGTTTTTGTGTTATAAACGTGTGACTTGTTTCATGTTATTGGCTAGTGCTTAAACACTCAATCTTAACTCACAAAAATAAGTTCATTTTATACAATTGTGTATATTGATAGTGATTGTGTGCTCATAAAACCTTAGAGGTTACCCCTACTTTAATACGGGGACACCTTAGATCAAGTTTTGGCATCTCAAGTCAAATGTCTTCATGAGAACCAATTTTAGAAATTAAGCTCTTCTCTTCTTTATAATATCCATAAGAAGGATTATTCAATCTTAATTCACAAAAATAAGTTAAATTTATACAACTGTCTCTATTAATAGTGATTGTGTGCTCAAAAACCTCAAAGGTTATCCCTACTTTAATACGGAGACGCCTTAGGTCAAGTTTTGACATCTCAAGTCAGATGTCTTCATGAGTACCAATTTCAGAAATTAAGTTCTTCTCTTCTCACATAATACTTATAAGAAGGATTATTCACTCTTAATTCACAAAAATAAGTTAATTTTATACAATTGTCTCTATTAATACTAGTTGTGTGGTGAGAAATCCCTAGAGGTTACCTCTCTTTAATACGAGGACACCTTAGGTCAAGTTTTACCATCTGAAGTCAGATGTCTTCATGACTACCAATTTCTTAAATTAAGTTATTCTCTTCTCACATAATACCTATAAGAAGGATTATTCAGTCACAATTCACAAAAATAAGTTCATTTTATACAACTGTCTCTATTAATACTAGTTGTGTGGTGAGAAATCCCCAAAGGTTACCCCTCCTTTAATATGGGGCAATATGATTGCATGTTATCCACCATTCTCTTCACCACAACTTTGCCTTGGTTTAACAGGAAACAGCTCACACATGTTCTGGGTTAAAATCCTCACTAAACATTTATCTATTGAACCATGTGTATATAAGTGATTAATTACTCAACACTTTATGAATACTTAAGACAGGAAATAAAGAAAACACCAAAATTGAACTAAATGTCTCCCTCCCTAATTAATTGTTTAGCACTTTTTGAACGCTTAATAAGACAGGGAGAAAATAACACACCAAAATTGAACCATGTGTCTCCCTCCTTGACCTATGTAAGAAGTATCATTGCATGTTATCCACCATTCTATTCACCACAACTCTGCCTTAGTTTAGTAGGTAAAAACTCACACATGTTCTGGGTCAAAATCCTTACTGCACATTTACTTGTTTAACTATGTGTATATAAGTGATTAATTGCTTAACACTTTCTAAACACTTAAGATAGAGATGAAAGTAAACACCAAGATTGAACCAACTGTCCTCCTTCCTGACCTACGTAGGTTCATTGAATGTTCTCAGCTATGCTCTTCACCACAACAGTTGAAGTCATCAAGTGATAAAAAAAAATCGAATATACAGTTAATGCGATCATTTCTCACAAAAATCATATCAAATATAAACAATTATATAGTAACAACAAACATATTGACAAATTTTGCCTCAATTTCTCATTTCATCCAAAACAATGTCTCTTTCATTATAAATAAAATTTGTACAACAATTCAAAATTTCAATTATCAGGTTTATCAAAAATAAGTTCATTCAGCTCTATCAAATATACAATTTTGAGCCGAACATTACAATATGTATTTACAAAAACAAATATTCATAATTCAGCTAGATGCCCTATGTGGGTTGGTTGTCTTTCGTCTCTTCCTGAAATAGGTGGTTGATGAGTCATTATTTTCCCTTATTTACTTTTCTTTATGTACCTATTTTTATTAGTGATTTGTGTTTAACTACCTATTATTTTGTCAATTTCACTGTTTGGGCTTCATTTACCATAAATTCGTAATTTTATGTAATTTGAATTTTCTGAACTAATTTTATTATTATTTTTAGGGCAGTTTTGGAATTTTATTGGGCTTGGAAATTAATTTTGGAATTGAAGAGGAGTTGTCACATTATCAATTTTATTTTTAGCTTTTATTCGTTGGACCATAATTGAATAAATTTGGACCCATTATGTTTAGTATTTAACACTTATTTTGGTCTAGCTATTTGTTACAGATAGGAGAGGTGAACAGAGAAGCAAACAGTTCTTTATTCTCTACTTTTGGGATTCAATTCGTTTTCTCTCTCTGGAAAGACTGGTTCTGTATTTATTTTCTTTTCTCTATAATTTAATTTTGTTTCTATTTTAATTTAATTTTGTTCCTGCTTTAATTTAATTTCGTTTTGCATTTAATTTCTGTTTGCTTTATTCGAAATTAATGGAAGACTAATTTATAAGGTTATCCTTTTGATTCAGATTGCCATGAAGCATTGAGGTTGTTGTTGTGTTATTTTTGCTCTCTTCGTTATTTAATTCTTCATCATTTTATTTTTGTGCTTAATGTTTTTACTGATTCATGCTTAATGTTTTAGTTAATATAAATTTCGTGTCTCTGTTCATGCTTAATGGAGTGATTCACAAGTTATTGGGATGGAATGAATAATGTATGTGAATGTTTAATTTACATAAGGAAAACTTGTATTAGTTATCGCTTAGCTAATTAATTTGGGTTGGAATTAGGGTTCAATAAGTTGAGCATGAATTTTTGTATCCTGTGATAAGCGGATTGCAATCTAATCAAAAGGGTAATTTAATTTTCGGTTGAGAAAATCTAATTCGGTTGTTGGTTTTTATTTTATTAGATAACTCACGAACCCCCCTCGCCTTTTTTTTCTTTGTGTGTTTAATCCTTTGACAGAAAACTAAGTCCTTGGGAGACGACCTAGGAGTCACTTCCTAGTACTGCATCTAATTGTATTTATTTGACCGAATACGACTTTGATCAGTGGTCCAATGTGATCTATCAACCCTGCTTTTTAGTCAAACTCGGGGTTCTAACTTCATCTGTTTGTACATATTACTGTCTTCACCTTGACCTTTACCTTCTGTATCAACTCCAGCTTCTTCAACAACATGGGAGGGGACGCCATTTTTCTTTGAAACTTGTTCTTATTGTTGCATAATCTGCTTGAGCTCCCTCAATCCAGTTTCAAGCCTTTCGATCAACAATTCTTGCAATTCCAATCGATGATTAAATTCTTCAATTTCTTCAAGAATCTTAGCACATTTGTCTTCAAAATGTTTGCTATCATTAACTTCAGGAGTGATGACTTTAAATGCTTCTTTCACAAAATCGTGCCAAAACTCTTCCTTGGACAAAGATAAATTAGAAATTATCTGCTCATCACCAAAATAACATAAAAGTAATAATCTTTACATAAATTGCTCAAATATAATTCCCTAATCAAAAAACTTCACTCACCAGATTGTTCTTCAAGACTAATGCAACCTCATTATCACCCACCCTAACATCCTTCCAACGTAGAATTCTACTAAATTCATTGTTAGTTCTTTGGCCCTTTTGGTTACGATTACAATGCAACTTCAGAGATAAATTCTCAAATCACAGCTATCACAAATTTAGCAACTTCATCCTAACCACACTATCAAACATTGCTAACCAATCTTAACACATAACTGTTGCAACCCAATCATTAAACAATTTCGCCCAACTATTATTTTAAATACAACAATATCCTCATAAAATACAACTAATCCAATTAAACTTTACCTTAGAAATAATTCAAATTTATGGTTTATATAAAACATGTTTATATTAAATAAGTATATTTTCTTAGTTAAATTTGATGTTTAAAAAGTTTAATCAAACTTTAAAATAATTTATTTCATAATAAAACTTTAAAGCACACCTAAAATAATGATAAAAAAGGTTTAGATATGATGCCTGCCAAGTTATGGTCATTAGTAAACCAGTACACATTATTAGAGTAGAAAGAATGAAAGATCGTAGCTACAACAAACAAATTAACTACTAGAAAATTGTTAAATAGTGATCGAAATGAGTAATTAAAAATTTGGTCACTATTAGTAGCCGAATCAGTGACAATAAAAATTCAGTCACTATCAGTGACCAAAAAATTCGGTCACAAATTCGATCCCACATTCGGTCATTGATTTTGATCACTCATTCAATCACACATTTAGTCACTGATTTTAGTGTCTAATTCGATCACAAATTCAGTCACAAAATCGATCACTATAATAATAATAAATAATAAATATAATAATAACAATAATAACTATAATAATAATAATAATAATAATAATAATAAATAATAGTAATAATAATACTAATCATAATAATAATAATAATAATAATAATAATAATAATAATAATAATAATAATATTACTACAACTACTACTAATAATAATAATAATTCTTATTATTATTATTATTATATTATCAATAATAATAATAATAATTATAACAATAATAATAATAATAATATCAATAATAATAATAATAATAATATCAATAATAATAATAAAAATAATAATAATTATTATTATTATAACAATAATAATAATACTAATTATATCAATAATAATAATAAATTGAAAAATAATAATAATAATAATTAAATAATATAATAATTAAACAATGATAATTAACATTAATTGTGAATCTATGTTACCAAACTTTGAAGAGGTAACATTGAAGAGGTAATATACATCAAATCAAATCAACCGTTCGTAATTTTATTATACTATTCTATATATACATCTCTCTATATCCCCACCATCGTCCTTTTAGTCACGCCAAAGTTATTGTGATTCCATTCCATCTCTTATTTTCTATGTTTTTCTAAGTCTTTATATATCTTCACTTATCCAATTTTTCTTATTTGCACATTTTATTTTGAATTTAAGGTAAAATTTGTTTTTTGTGATATGATCATCATGTTACATTAGTAGTAACATAGGATGGAAAGTTTAGCCGATTCTGGGTCTAATTTGGAGTTGTTTACAGTTTTGACTAGGGTAAAGTTATTTTTTTTTTGTTATTTTGAGCTGGCAGATTCTAACATTGGAATATTAAGATTTGTAATGTGCCTTGTCATGGTATATTTTCTTACTAACTAGGTCATTTGAATGAAAATTTGCAATTTAACTTTGGTTGTGGGATTTTATGGATTACGAGTGATTGGACATTGGCTTTTTCGATAATAAAGATTATGATATTTTTCTCTCTAGTTATATGGGCACGGTTTTTTTTGGAAGAAGTTCGTAATTTTGATTTTAGGGTAACATATTTTGTTTGGATATATGATTAGTTAGTTTCGCCCACAGTCCTTGATTATTAAATTGATTAGGCTACATGATAATGCAGTCATAATATATTTTTATAAATTTTTTAAAATATATTTTCATATATTTTTCATATAACATATGGATAACACAGTAATAATTATTAATAAATTATGAAAATATATTTTCATAGATTTTTTAAAATAGATCTATTCACAAATGATACTTGAATAACACAATAGAAATTATTGAATAGAAAAAGAAGTTATTGATAAAAAAAATATTTAAACTTGAGAAGTTTAATTAAATAAATAACTAAAATGATTATTATTTATGAATACTTCTTAAAAATTTAAGTTTATCAATGATTTTAATACTAAGAAAACAATACAAAATATAAAAAATTATCATAATTTAAACATATGAACTCTGATAATTAAAATCAACTTATAAAATCTAATTTTTAATATATTTAAAATTAATTTAAATATTAGTAAAATGTTACACTTGAACATTTTAATATAAATTAAGATGATTTTATCATATTTAAATTAATGAATCACACCATTTTCACCAGTCACATATTTTGTATTAATAACAATTGTTTCATGTGATATGATAAATTATTCATGCATAACATATGAGTACTCATATAAAAAAAATTAACTTTTATGGTTGAAATACATGTATTTATTTAAACATAGTCAATTCTATTTAACTATTTATCAATAACAAAATATTATTTATATTTAAATTATTTACTAAGAATTATGATTTTTTTATGAATCACTCAATTTTTTAACTTAATCTCACACATTTGTGTATTACTAACAATTTTTTTCATGTCATATAACAAATTATTTATGTATAAAGTTCCATATAAAAAAATCAGTTTTTAGTTAAAATACATGTATCTATTTGAACAAAGTCAAATCTATTCAAATTAATGAATTATGTAATTTTCACTTTCAAAGTCACATATTTTGTATTATTAACATTCATATGATATGACAAAATTATTCGGACACCTATATAAAATGTTAAATTTTTTCATTGAAATACACATATCTATTTGAACAAAGTTAAATCTATTTGACTATTTATCATTAACAAAATATTATTTATATTTAAATTAATTGACAAGAATTATGAAATTTTAATGTAGAAAAATATAAAATTTTATTTTTTTGTTATAATGAAGTATAAAATTTATTAAATTGTTAATTTTTTTTGTTTGTTTTTCTTTTTATCTCATATGCAAATTTTATACGTTTTTTATTTATAAATTTTATCCTATTAAAAATTTAAAACACATTAAATATGAAATAAAAACATGTTAACTGACTATCTTTTTTAGTGTAACGTATTAATCTTAATACTTGTGTACTCACTATATTTAATATGATATATTGGTTATCATCTTAGTGGAAATCAAGTCAGTTTGTTTGTTATAATATGGGGAAATAACACATTCAAAGTCAGATTATTTGTCATAATATGAGGAAATCACACAGTCAAATGTTACTAATATATTGATGAGTTTTGAATAACTTAGTAAACTTGATAGATAATGAGTTTTCCTTATCTTTTTTTCTCTATTCTAATGCAATTTTCTTACCAAATTTCTAGGATGGGCAAAAAAAAAATATTTTTATTTAGTTCAAAAAAACACATAATTTCAATCAATCCAAATTAATGCTACTGTTTGCATTAAAACACCATAATGTCATTATTTCGTTATGAATTAAATAAGATCGTGTGACATAATTTCCTCGTTATGAAATCATGATAGCTTGGTACGATTTACCTATACTTACCTATACTAGAATAACAAAATTTTGCCCATTTTAAAAATTTTGTGAGAAGGTTACACTAGAATGAAAAAAAAAATGATAATTGGAGCCTATATATAATGTTATATTCATAATATATAAATTCACTTCAAATTAATTACTACTTTTTCACAATTTCCTAATATATATAACTAAATGGCAGGGTATATGTTGTATGTGAATTTTCCCTTGAAAAACATAAAAAGTTAACCAAATGTATTTTAAAACATCTTTAGAAACAGTTTTTTATCATAATATTTTTGTAAATTACATTCTAGAAAATATAAAATACTAAAACAAATAGTCTTTAAAGTTTATACAGTTTGTTGATAAATCTTGGTGTAATTGGACTGACAGTGAGAGCAAGAAAGTTCAATATGATTCTATTGCAAGGAATATAATAACTTCGTCTCTTAATCTTGATGAAATTTTCAGGGTATCATAATGTGCTTCTGCAAAAGAAATGTGGGATACCTTGGAGGTCACACATGAAGGCACTAGTGATGTCAAAAGAGCAAGGAAATGTGTTAATACAAGAGTATGACTTATTCAGGATGAAGCCAGGGGACACGATTGCGGATGTTCAAAAGCAATTCACTCACACCGTAAATCATCTGATAGGACTGGGAAAGGTCTTTGATAAGGAAGAACTAAACATAAAGATTCTGCAGCATTTCAGAAACAAGATCCTTACCACCTTGACTACTGCAGCATTATTCAAGAAACTCAAAGAACATGAATTAGAAATTAATAGATCGAATGAGCAAGAGCATGGTGAGAGAAAGCAAAAGCGAATGACACTCAAGTCTATAGTTCAAAAAGAAGACAGTGATGATGAGTGTTCCAGCAGCTATAGTGAGACCGAGACCCTAACACTGCTAACTCAAAAATTTAGCAAATTCTTGAAGAAAAAGGAAATGATAAAAGTCAACCATCAAAAGGTATAATAAAAGGTTAAAAATTCTTCTAATTTTACATGTTTTGGTTGTGGTGAACAGGGTCACATAAAGATGGAGTGTCCAAATCAGACATATAGAGAAAAAGTTCTTGAGAAGAAATATGGGAAGAATAAGAAGCAGAGAAGAGCATACATTGTTTGGGAGGATAATGACACTTCCTCCATATCTTTATTAGATAAAGAAGAGGAATCAAATCTTTGCATGATGGTTGGACATGACATAGAGAGTAGTGTAAGTTCTAGCATTTCCCTAACTCATGAGAACTATAGTACTTCGCTTAATGCTTTCAAAGAAACTCATGAGGAGGCTAGCCTTCTAGAACTTTCAAACAATAGACTCAAAGGACCAAATAATTGGCTTGAAAGTAAAGTAAGACAATTAGAAGAAGAGTTATCAAATTTAAAAACTGATTTTGAATGTCTTGAAATGATTTATAGTAACTCTTCTTGTAGGTGTATTAAAGTTGTTAAAAGTGACCAACTGTGATAATTGTGAAGTTTTGAAATAAAAGGTTAAGTACTTGATTAAAATTGTTTCTAAATTTTTCATGGGAACTGCAAACTTAAATGCATTGGTTGGTTCTCAAAATTGTGTTTTCAATAAAGCAAGCATCCATTTCCAAGATGGTTTTAAGAAGAAAGCAAAGAAGTTTAAAAGCTTTTTTAATCAAAGAATAAAATCAACTTCACCATTTGTCTCTTGTTTTTATTGTATGGAAAGAGGTTATACGATTAGACATTGTAGAGTGAGGTTACATTATTTCCCTAAAGGCCTTGTAAAGTAGGTTCCCAAGGGTACCATTAACAAACTGGACCCAAATTTAACAAGGGACCAACTCTTGCAACTTAAACTATTTTGCAAGGACTTTGGACAACCAAGAAGCAATTGTGGTACCTGGATAGCGGTTTTTCAAAGCATATGACAGGCGACACATCAAAGTTTGTTAATTTAAAGTTGAGGTAGGAAGGCTATGTGACATATGGAGACAACAACCGAGGAAGAATCCTTGGTAGAGGTGATGTCGGAGGATTGCCTTGGTACCTTGGTTGGGGTTGTATAAGAGGTCTTAGTAGTAGTTTGCATTTGTTTCATTTCATTTCATCATTTTCATGCAAGGAACTCCAATTTACTCAAGTGAAAAAGCATTTTCGAAGCTTAATTTATGAAAAGAGTTGTTGCAGAACAAAAACAATCAACTGTTTATGAAAAATAGTTAACTAAAACTATAAATTGTTTCTCAAAAACAGTTAACTGTTTTTGTGTTGAAATAAAAACAACCCACTGTTTTTCAATGCATTATACACTACAAAAGCCATGCAGACAACATGTTTTGAAATACAAAAAATACATTCTTGAGTTTGAAAAAGTTGTCTAACATTCACTTAAGAGTTCTTTGGAGAATACCTTCAAGATTGAAGAGGTTGATCAAGATTGGATCAAGATCATCCTTGATTCTTATTCTCTAGCGGACTTTTGCTTGCAATTGATTGGAAGAAACATCCAGCAGCTTATTCTCATCACTGATAAGTCATCCTTGATGTTTTGAGATTGGTTTTGCTACTGTGTAGTGTTCTTAAGTGTTTACAATTCAAATTTTATTGAATCTTGTGTACTATTATACTTAAATAGGGTGTTTGAGTATAATTTATGTTGTAATTCTTTGTAATTTCATTTTTGGGTGAGTTTGCATCGTACACGGTAGTAGGGTTCTGCTTCTTATGTAGTAAGGTTCTGCATAAGGGTTAGTTCAATCTTGTAGGGTTCAAGATTGAGTCTTGATTGTGTATTTGATTGTAAACTTGATGTTTTGAGTGAAATCTTTGCATAGTTTTGCAAAGGACTGGATGTAGTTCTTGAGGAAGAGTGAACCAGTATAAAAGTCCTTGAGTGATCTTCTGTACCTTGCTCCATTCATTTTTGCATGCCTCTTTTGCATCATTCACGTTTTCTGGTATAAATAGCTTGTTAAAATTTTAAAATAGTCAACTGTTTTTCCAGACAACATCTAAAATTCAATTTTGGCAGCAAAATCAGTCAACTGAAATAGGTTTTTAATCAACTATTTTTCGGCAATGCGTGTCTAATTGATCTTGTATATTTTTCTTGTTCAATAACACAGTTTTATCAATTGAATAAAGTCATATTCAACCAAAAATTATTGAATTGTGATCTGGTTTGTATTGAGCATTGTGCAAAACTATTTTAAGATAGTGTAGTCATATTTCAACTAGTAGATCTGACAACTTGCACATTGTTTTCTGATTTTGGACAATCTTGGTATATCCCTTTTTTATTTTTCTTCATACAAATTGTACTTGAAAAGAATTACCAAGTCAATTTATGCTCAAAGTTGAAAGTTGTTCACTGGTTTAAGCTCACAGTATTAAAATTTGTTTTAACACTGGTTTAAGATTTTTAACATACTATTTTCAAGATTTAGCTAGCTGCTTTCTGGAAATAATTCTTAATCATATCATTCTTATTCTACCTTTTCATAGAACTATTTTGAAAGAAGATTTCCAAAGTGGTTTACTGGTTTTACTTAAAAACTGCAACTGTTTAAAAGTTTTAATTGGTTAAAATCTAATTTTAGCTAATTGTTTTTATGCTAGAATTGCTAAAATTTTTCTAAGTGTTGGAGTGCAAATTTTAATCAATTGTTTTACAATTTAGCTTGTTATTTCTCTGTTTAAACTGCCAAAAAAATTCAATCAGTTGTTCTGACATTTTAGCTAACTGTTGTTACTGGAAGCACACACTTATTCCATTTTAGCTTGTTGTTTTATCATTTTAATTGATTAATTTGTACCTATATTGGTTGGTGATCATTGATCTACAAAAATACTCTTTCTTTCCAATTTTTTTTAAAAGGATTAATAGTTCAATTCACCCCTCTTGAACTTCGGCCAACATATTTTTCAACACCATATTCCCAATACACCCATGTCTTCATCTCATAAGACACACATGTTAGTTTCACAATCTTAAAAGAAGCAGATGTAGTAGCTTGAGCTTTAGTTAGACCTTGTTGAAAAAGGAGCCTTTAGAGGTATAATTGGGATTTTATTTTCCATGAAGTGAAAAAAGAAAATTGAGAGAGATTGAAGATTGTAAGGGATGAGAAGTGAGGTGTGAAGTTGTAGTGAGGAGTGAAACATATATAGACATACTTTGTATATTAGTTCACACTTATCTCTACTTCAACAAATCTTCAGTCATAGAAAATCACAAAACAAAATACTTAATTTAATTCCTCGAATGGGATGCATAATCAAAAAGCAAATGATTAAATAAATTCCATAGAAAATCACAAAACAAAATACTTAATTTATTTCCTCGAATGGGATGCATAATCAAAAAGCAAATGATTAAATAAATTCCATCATTTATATTGGTGCTCCATAGAAGCAAGAACACAAAACACTTCAATGAAACATACTAGTTTCTCAAGCCTACAAACCTTATGAGATAGGCAAAAAAATAGAGAGAAAGAACAAATGAAACCCTAATCTTGACCAAACCCATTTTTTTGTCAAAAAAAAAAAATAATTGAATAGAAGTACAAAAAGGGTGTTTCAACCCTTACATAGAAAGAGCAACCATAGAGGTTATATGATGTTCAGTACAAAAATTCCTACAAATGACCCTACATAAGTGATCGTAATCGTTTCATAAGCAAATTAAAAGAATTTCAGTATTGACCGCCTAACATAGTGCTAAACCACCTAACATCAAATAGATGATAATATAGATAAGGGAAAGTTAACCACAAGTCATCTCCCAATGAATCTAATAGTAAATTCAAAAAATTATTATTCAAACCTTATATGCAATAAAGAAAGTTAGTAATAACAATAAACTAAAGAGGGGGTTTCAGGATTGTTGTGAATGAAATAAAAATAGAAGATTTAAAAATAATAAAGAAAATAGGTTGACTCTCATGTTCTTTCACAACAAATTCCTCCTTGATTTTCATAAGATTATTATCCTTCAATTCTCCTCACAAAGTTGAACTCAATCAAACAAGTGTCAATCAAAATCAACAGAATCTTATTAGCAAAACAAGTGTCTACTAATATATTCAATATCCCACCTCGTCTCGAAGTGTATACTCAATGAGATATATATCTTTTGTCTCTTGGCTAAGCGTACAATAAATTGATTAAGACTAAGCGAATTAACTAAAAACTCTAATTAAAGGAAAAACAATTGAATTCTAAACAAACACTAAAAAACAAATACTTTTCCAAAAACAAATTTCAAAAGACCAACAATATAGCACAATTTTTATAAAGAATGTAAAGAACAAAAATTTATTAAACAGAAACCTAAGAATTCATTGTGAAATCACAAGGGAATTAATCGAAAGGAGTTTAGCCTTTCATGATGAAGGCACAAGAATTAAAAAAGAAAATAAAACTAGAGTTTATGTTATACAGTAGTGTGTGTCCTTCATGACTTCTCCAACATCTATTTATAATCTCTTTCTCTTCAAAAAATTAAATCATATTTAATTCTTGTCAACACCCAATTTTGTCCGGGCAAATAAAATTATTCCAAAATATAAAACAATATAAAATAAAAATAAAAATGTGTGTTATTATTTAAATAAAAAAAAAAGAGTTTTGGTTCCATTCTATTTTATGAATAAAGTTAAAATAAAATTCGTAAAAAAGGAAAAAAAGTAAAGAAAATTAGTCTATTAAAAATTTGTTAAAAAAATAATAATAATAAAAATAAAATTGTCATTAAAGTGTTGTCATTTCACATCCTCTCTTTGGTTGCCTTTTCTGATGCCCATTAATGATATGAAAATTAATTGAAAATAAATTTAAAAAAATTTAGAAAGGCTAGAAATTTGAATAGTTGATCTGATTATTATTCTGATTAATTGCAAACGATTTTCTGCTTAATAGTGATTAAATGCTGATGATTTTCAATTAAATGCTGATATTCTAATAATTGATGCATTTTCTTTTTGAATTGTTATGCTCATCCTTTTTATTTTACAGGCTCCATTTGGTTTATGTTCCAAAATAGTAATTAGATAATTTGTTTATTTTTCGAAAAGTAGGAAAAAATAATGATAATAAATATATATTTCAAAATAATAATAATATTAAAATAAAATAAAAAAAGGGTTTAAGTATCTATTTCTATTGTTGTGTTATTTAGGTTGCTTTCAATAAATGTAAAAATGGAAAAATAATAAAGAAAAAATGAATTAAAAATAATAATAATAAAATGTTTTAGCCACATTACCTCTAATATTCCCCATTTATTCCCCATATGTATTTATTTTTGAATTTGATTATATGTATGGAAGGTTAGGATGCCATAACAACAATAATGGTACAATTCTGCCTATTTTTCAGTCTCTGTTCGTTCTTGGGATTTAACGGTCAGTAGTCAGTTGGTGTTATAAGTGGGGATAATTAGAAATTAATAGATTTGAATCTGAATTAAAAGAGAATAATCAATTGGCAGTTCACAAATTATAATTAAGTGAGAATAATTAAGAATTAAGGGATTTAAAATTTGAATTAAGAGTGGGCTGACTAGAATTAGTATAAATATGCATAGTGAGCACGTAGATACACACGCGAAAAAAACACAAGAAATACTAGAGATACTAAAAAGGGTCTTGAATATCAGTGAGTAGATCGTTTGAAGGTGAGAGTTCAGAGAGGAAGAGAACGTGCTTTTGGAGGATCTTCAACTGGTACGCTCTATTTACTCTGTGTTATATACTTATCACATAGATGTGGTTGCACTATTTGATGGTTATTATGATATCTTGAGGTTCATCCCTTGTCTATTTGATTTCTTAAAAATAAATAATAATAATAATAAAAAAATTTCCAATTTTTCAAGAAACGAATGAAATGCTTTCTAAAATTTAATAAATTAATAATTCTTGAAAAAATATCAAAAATATAAATTTTTAAAACAAAAAAAGGAAAAAGTTTCAAAACAGCCCTAAAATAATAAAGATAAAACATCTTCAAAATAATAAAAATGAGATTAATATAAAAACATGTCTTTTCGATAATAAATATAAAAAACATTTGTTTTTACGAAAATAAGGTAATAGAAACACATTTTTCGAAAATAAAATATAAAGATAATTTAAAAATAAAATAAAAGAAAAAGTTTTTTTTAGTATAAAAAATAGTTATTTCTTTTCAAAAATAATGAATAAAAAATTAAAAAGGATATGTTTTTAAAATATAAAAACAATTTCTTTAAGATAATAAAAATCAATTCCTTTCTCAAATTAAAATAAAAATAGTTTTTTTAATAAACATTTTTAAATATAAAAAAATAGTCTTGTCCCCAATTTCCTTTAATAAACAATTATCAAGAAAAAAATAATAAAATAGAAAATAATTAAAAAATTATATAAAATAAATTGCCAAAAATAAAAGAAAATATTCATAAGCTAAAAAATATCAAACGTCATCAACAAATTTTTAAAATAGAACTACGTGTA
>Ga0209700_103374_pt1 | contig 30771 bp, 10 predicted proteins | sample SiratroredBW_FD_187528 | JGI IMG/M metagenome (GOLD analysis project Ga0209700, IMG submission 187528) | Root nodule microbial communities of legume samples collected from California, USA - Siratro red BW (SPAdes) (version 2) | ecosystem: Host-associated > Plants > Roots > Nodule | place: USA...
AAAAAAAAAAAAAAAAAAAACTCTTTAGACATATTATTGAAACTAAATTTTTTTTAGTTGATTTGTGCAGTATAGTGGATCAAACACATTTTAAAATAGACATGAAAAAAATAAAAAGAGAAACTGGTATATTTATTTAGTTTTTTTAATTAATTAGTTATATTTATTTATTTATTTACTTAATAGATCGGTCTGGCCGAGGGTTAAGAATATTTATTTTATTTATTGTTTTTCACACGTCGATCGAGTCGATACTTAATTGATATTTTGTTAATTAAAAAATTTTGATCTATACCTGTCAAAACATAATTACGTTAACTTTAATAAAAATAGTTAAGATACCATTAATTGATAAATAATTCTATTAATTGACAAAATGTTCTTCACTAAAGTCTATCAAGAAATAATATTTTTATCAGCGCATATCAAGAAATAATACTCAAATTATATATTAAATGAAAAATAACTTTGATCACGGTAAAAAAAATATTCTAATTAATATTAATTAAAAACAAACTCAATTGCTATTAATAGAAAAAAGAACGTGTTTAATATTTACAAAAAAATTGTTGATGTTGACTAACTAAACAAACAAGCCTATATTGGTGAAAAAATAATGTGAATAAGGTTGGACAAAAAAAAAAAAACAACTACCATTAGCTTTAATGTGATCGACAAATGATGTTGGGTTAAGGACATTTTTTTTTTCTTTTCATTCGGTAAAGAAAATATATTATATGTGGTGCTCCACTTCTACGCTATAAGCAGTGACATAAAGGCACTCGCCAACATTTGTGTGAACAGAAGAGATCGTTTCTAAAAATAACAATTTTATTAATTTGCATTTTGAGTCACTATAACGCGACAATTGTAAATGGAGCACATGCTAACTAGCATTTTGAACTATACATAACAACCTGTTGAACGCAACCAATGATAAGCTAAGCTCATGCAACATGCATGATTATTGGCAAGTGGCATGCAATGCATCAATATATAATACAGAATCTGAAATATGGAATGAAACTTTTGGAAATTATTATATGTTCAGATGCAATTGGACTAGTTTTGGAAACCTATAAGGATATGCTTATTTACACAGCTAATTTACTGTCCAATTTGGTTTTGCTGAGCATGACCAACACCGGGACTGTGACCTGGGTTTGTAGGTTTGAAACCACTTTCTGTGTCCTCAGTAACGTGAACTTTAACATCAGGGCTTTGAACTGCCACCGTTGCTTTCATATCTTTATCTTTTGTTGCAAATTTTCGGTGACCTACACCAGGACTGCTCCCTGGTGTTGTGGGACGGAAAGCATTTGTGTCTCCAAAACTTTCAACATCATGTTTTGGAATCACGAACGAGTCAACTTTCTTCTTCTCTGATGATGGAGTAGGGGTATTAGCACTGGCTTTAAGAAGAGGGGGTGGAGTGTTCTCCAGCACTACAGTGTCTTTCTTTAACGACGAATGCTGGTTCAATGGTTTTATTTGCCTGCAATGAGTCAAAGGGGAACCGTTGAAGGCAACTAGTGCCAGAAAAATCATAACACATTTTGGCTTGGCATGAAATATAGCCATGACTATAAGGGAGACTAAAGAGAGAACAATCAAAGGGAAATTGAGCTGGGTAGCGAAAGATTTTAGGAAGCAAATGTGAGAAGGTAGATGATATGACAAAGTTGGGAGGATCATCGGGTATTTATAATGACGTTGAGTGTGTAGATATTCTCACTCAGTTTTATTTGACTAATTATGTGGTGTGTACAATATTTAAATGTAGTGCTTATATATGTCAAATACTTTTTATTCTATGGCTCCTACCTCTCTGGGTGGTGGGCGAACATATTCTTTGTGTACAAATAAATAATATAGGATAAAGATCTTTTGACTCCACTGTTCATAGAAAATTTAGAATACAAAAAGAGTGTCAAGATATAATGATTCATAAATATTCTATAGCTTATTAATTTGAACTTCACTTTGATATATACATCTCTCTTTTGATGTTCACCTCTTATATATTCCTGCTGTGTATGGTAAATTAGAGCCTTAATGACAACTAATTGATCAGAACTATCTCTATGCTCAGACTAATTTGTACAATTATATACAGAGAAGAGTAAAACTGTGAAGTCTTGATGGAAGGAAAAAGATTTTAATAAAAATCTTTTATGGGGCTTATAAATCAAATCAAAATTGCTTGAATATATTATTTTAATCTTTTGCAAATTTTCTAAATCACCATTTTGGTACTACTAGACGCTCAATAAACAGTGACTAGAAAAGCCAATAGTCCAATCTTCAATCTAGCAGTCGAATCTTGAATTTTCTTCTTGCTTTGGTTTTGAATATCTTAATGATGAAAAACTAAAACAAAATACACGCAAAACAGATTAAAACTACAGACAAGAATGAATTTGATCTTTAACAAAAAAAAAACACATAACGATGACACATAACCATGAACGAAAAACAGGAATAGATAATATTTTGATTTTACATTTTTATTGATAAATCTTGTTTTATCTATCGTTCAATTATGTTTAATTCTAAATAAATTTTACTTTTAAAAACTTGTTTTAATCATAGAAAAATAATTTTAGAAACACTAGATGGTTAGATTGTCTATTCTAAAAAATCTAATAGACACTGATACTATCTATTCGGACTAAACTAAGTAGGCACTTTCATCATCTATTTTGACCGTCTATTCTTTCAGTCTTTGACTATCACCCTTGATCGTCTAGTCTAAGTTTCACCATGCAAATTTTGATAGTTTAATCCTACATAAATTATCTAATATTTTATGCAGTGTTTTAAAACAAATAATTAAAATGCAAACTTGATTTGTTATTATCAAAACATATTATCAATAGATTATCTACTAAAAGTTAAATATGAGACGGTCTAATGGATCAATGAGATCCTCTAAAGAATGAGACTGTCTAATGACTCAACAACCTTACTCTTTTATGAGGCTATTCTATAAAATGTCATAGTGTTAGAAGTGATTCTGAGATTCTTTAAAATTACTTCAAGACTTAATAAATTAGCAAGTGAGGTTGGGATAAATGATACAAAAGGATCAATATGTTGTAACTCTAAATTGTTCAATAATGTTTATATCCTTCACTTATTTAGGCATCCCAATTAGGAATAAATCTAGGAAAACCAAAATGTGGGAACCGTTACACAGAAAATTAAAGGAGGTTAATATGTTAGAAAAGTAAACACGCAAAATATGCTTGGTGAATTCAATAATTGCAACCCTTTCCTTTTTTTTATCTTTTTCAATAATTGAAGATAATAATAAGATATAAAGGTAGTTTCTATGAGATTGGGGAACAAAGAAAAAGAAAATGGTTATTAATTTGTAGGCCAAAAGAAGTTGGGGATTAGGTGTAAAGAATTCACAAAATTACAATAAGGCATTAATGACAAAATGAATATGAAGATTTGCAATGGAAAATACAGGGCGTGGACAAATATTTTGAAATCTAAATATGAGGATTGAAGAGTATGTTAAGAAATTATTTCTAAACATGAATCCATTTGGTGGAAAGATTTAGGATGTATAACTAAATATGGAAATGATAACAATTGGTTTGATAAGAATGTAAAGTGATGTGTCAAAGAGGGAAAAATATCTTGGACTGATAGATGGAATAATGGAATTACACTTGTTGAAAGGTTTCTAAGATTGTTTAATAATTTCAATTCTAAAATGGGAGAATGGACCAACAATTGTAAGATCTTATATTTTTCACATAATAGAAACTCTATCACATAAAAATTTTGTAATAAGCCTATATACAAATCTTCATACACTTATAAGAATATTTGAAAATATACGTCTCTACGTGAGATTTAATAAACATAATTTCATACAATCACAAAATAAAATAAAATAAAAATAAACTTCTGAATAAGCTCGCTAAAAAGTCACACCACCTGTCAAATCCTCTACTCATGTGTAACACATAATCATTATAGATTGAAAAAATAAACAAACACCACACAAAAAGAACGACAAGCTAGATAATTTAAACGAATGTATATTCATAAGTTAAAATCCTATCTCAACCAAACTATAAACATCAAACTTTCGTGATACATCTCATACATCACAATGTCATTATCACATCTCTAGAATAACTCATATCATACATATACTGACTCACATACAAAGATCCTCGACTCTCTACTTTGGAAGACTTGTCGTTGAGTTAGACTCAGAGGCTATCACTTGCCAAATGACCCTTCAAACTATGAATCCACACAGTACTAAATGAACATAACCTCATCTAATAGGGTAAATTCATCATCTGTCCTAACCAACTCTTTCAAATTGTAGTTTCATTTATGTGATTCTAAGGTATCCTTCTAAGGTACCAATAGAGTCAAAATACCTCCTTCTCAACAAATCTTCAAATAATTCACATCCTAACAATCTCAATACGGGTATCTCCTTTCCTAAAGATACTATGTATCGATCATCATTCCATATCATTCATAAATATTTATCCTACATCATACTATACATAAGCATTCATTCAATTTAATTCAAATTCATCCAATTCATACTCAATAAAACAAGTAATCACAATCTAAATTAGCTTCCCTTACTTGTATAAAGTAGAGATCCCTCAAAGGAGTTTCAAAAACCGAAAATCACATGCAACTTAACCTATACCAAGAGTTTCTGATCAATGATAAGACTATACTATTAGAACAATAAACCAACAGAAACTTATTCTAATGCCTCAGAGGACACAGTGAAAATACCCCTATCAAGAATGAAATTGACTAAAAACTGACTCTGAGGAAGATGATCAGAAAATAAACTTACTCTGGTCAATAATATAATTGGACACTCTTGCTTTACTCGATAGCATGAATCTAAGGTTAATCTCAGATTTGAGACTGATAAAGAAGGAAGGTGGAGTTTTATAGAGAAGACAAATAAAAGGGAAGAACCGCTTCATGGTGGTTTTTATAAATAAAACCTGAATGTGATTTTCCTATTTATATAAACTTTTTTCTTTTTTTCAAAAAAATATTTAGGTGTCATCATATTTATACCTAAAGCTAAATTATAACTTCTAATATGTTTATATTCTAAATCTATTTTCTTGGGTATGGGTAGGAATAGAAGTTTGAATAGAGAAGGAAATGGTTCATGTGAGAATTATCTTAAGTAGAAAACTTTAGGAATATAATACAAGAATGCTCCCAAAAATTACAAGGCTCAAATTACTAGATTTGGGATGAAGACAAAAATGAGACTCGAATTACTAGATTTGGGATGAAGACAAAAATGAGATTTACACAATCAAATTTGCGTACAAAGTTTTAGGAAATAACTTCAATGGATAGATGGATGAATTTTTTTGGATAATACGAAAATTTTATGTTGATCCAAACATAAAACAATTTGCTTGGAGAGTAGGTCTGAAATGCATTGCAACTAGAGACAATTTTGCACATAGGAAAATATATGCAGCTTGTAATTTATGTATACTATGTAAAGAGCAAAGCGAATCTAGTCAACATTTGTTTCTGACTTATTAGGTGGCTATCTCAATCAGAAATCTGATCGATAAATGGATTGATTTATCTTCTATTCAACTTAACAATATAATTCAACACCTTCGCCACTTTAATATAGTAGGATTGAATAAGAATGGAAACACCATTTGAAAAATTGTTTGGATGACGATAGTAAGAGCAATTTGGGAACATAGAAATAATGTTATGTTCAGGAATACAATAATAGATGGGGAGGAAATTTTTGTACTAGGACAAATAAAATCTTAGAGATGAATTAAAAACATATCTACAAAGGCAACATTCACATATTCAGAATGAAGTATAAACCCAAAATTTTGCATTCAAAGCATACAAAAGTAAGTACGACTCAATCTTAGTATGGATAACTCTAGAATGATTTGAGTGTTTGTTGTGTCTAACTGAGTGTAGCAATTTTTGGATTCAGTATGAAAGACTGGCCGGTAGGTATGCATCAAATTAATCATTTCCATGACTACCTGCTGCCATTATATATTTTAGTATATACTTTGTTTGAATCTTTGCTTCATGTTTTGTATATTTATCTTGTTGATTAATCTGAACCAGAGCGACAGATGTAGTATTATGCTAAGAAGTTATAATGTCTATGTTTAGAGGTTTAGAACTGAAAATACAAAATAAGAGCAACTAAATAATTATGTGCTTTAGATGCACTAGGTATGTTTAGAAGGTCTGTTGATGTATTGGTAGGATGTAGATGGAGATATAAATTTTGTAGTAAGGAGTTTTAGAAGGTTTGACCCAAGACATATACCTGTCTTAAGTTTTCTGTTTTCTAGTGTATAATATATATGGGTTGGAATACTCCATACTCACATTCAATATATTTTTCTTTTGCTTATAAAAAAAAAAACTAATATAGAGTTCTAGGTATCATCCTTCAAAATGTAATTGATAATTTAGTCTATAAATATATATGGGTTGGAATACTCCATATACTCACATTCAAAGAAATTTTTTTTTTGCTTGTCAAGCTTTTATTGAAGAGTTTTTGAGAAACTTACAAAAACAAGTCATATTTTAGTCTATAAATAATAATGTAATTGAAAATTTAAATTTAAATAAATAATAAAATGTTGGATAATTTTTATCTTTTCACTTTTGTTCAAAAATTGTTTTTAGAATAATATCTTAAATAGACTTACTCTTACTTCCTTCTTGGTATGTTGACTTAATCTCATTAATTCACTTTTAAATTTCATCTCAAACAGTTCAATCCCCTGTAAACTAAAATTCTTCCATTATATTTATCTTAAATCGCGTTTGCAATAATAATTTTCCACGAAAAAGCTACCCAATTGAAGTTAGAATTACATATTATTTTTTTCTAAATGTAAGACAAAATATTATAGTTCTGAAAACGAAAATGCGTGCCCATATAAACCTTTCTTCTATAATATTAAACTTTTACTTTAATTAAAAAGAAATACCTTCGTATCACACAACTTGTACAATATTAAAGAGCAAGAATGGATCCAGATGTTTTATGGTCTTATATATTCTACCAAAGTCATGGCGCGTGCCCTTGAGATTGCATGAAAGATTCCTTTTGTCTTTCCGTCGAAGGCGGCACGATATCAGACAGTGAGCACTTCACAAACTTTCAGTTCCGATGGTGTGGCTACATTTGTCCCCTTCTCCCAATGTGAATAAAATATTAGCAAAGGTGAATAAAACTATAGTTGTACTACTGCTGCAACATATTAAAATATCTTTAACTTTTCAACTACTATTTTTTTTATATATTTTTAATGTATGTAATTTTTTATTAATTATTATTAATTATATTTATGAGTATTTGTTGAAAACAAAATTGAAAACTTAAAATAATTATTGTTTTCAGAAAAACAAAAAATAAAAGAAAATTATTGTTTTGAAATGGAAGGAGTAATAACAAAACCAACTTGGCTCCATTTATATTCTAGAATTTCAACAAAACAATACGTATAACATTTGAATTAATATAATTTATGGTATATTCCAATTTGCAACTTTATTATTGAACGAAAAGCCGACATCATACATGCACCCCACATGTTGGAAGGTTCAAAGTACACTTTTTTCTAGTTGTCCTTTGTGGTAATGATACCAACCATAAAAACTTGCAATGGTTATAAAATCACTTCGATGCCCAATAATAAGAATTGTTTTCTGACAGCATATACATTCTATTTACCTAAAAAGAGAGTGTCAAACCATTTGCAAATTTGCATGTGTTAATGCAGGCAAATTGACTGATTTTACCTCTTTGTAGGTAAATAATATATATATATATATATATATATATGGAGAGAGAGATAATTAAATTAAGATTTTAATTAAAAAATTATAAAATCTTACTTTTTTATATTTTATTTTTGATTCAGATATAATATACAATATGATATAGTAAAATTGATAAAATTGGAAAAATATGTGAATCATGATTTTTTATATATTGTTTATTATATCAACAACTATTTATTTTCTTGCATAATAAATTCAGTTCAAATAAAATATAATTTTAATTAAAAATAATATAATTATATTTGATTTTGTATTATAAGTTCAACGTCACACAATTAAAATTAATATAAAAAATTTATTTTATATTTTCAACCAATACAATTACTGATATTGGATTTTAATTAAAATAAATTTCAAATATAATATTAAAAGTTATAATATTAGATTTTAATTAAAATAAAATTAATTAAAACACTTTAAATTTATATCTATATATATAATAAAATTTACGTATTATATCTATATATATATATAATAAAATTTACAATCTATATTACAATACGACGATATATAATTTTATAAACTTTTTAAAATATTAATCACGATCTCGATTTTAATAAATTAATGATATAGAAATATATTAATGGTATGTTAGCTGTAATTATTAACGATTACTTATTATGTATTGATTTAAATTTACTGTCCAGAATTTCATTTATAATGTGTTTATTTTTGGGGATGGAAACACAGAGTGTTCGAAATTATAACAAAAGTTGAAATTTCCATGAATAAAAAGTAATTGAAAACAAGTTTTCAGAAAAAACTGTTGGTAGAGTCTTTCTTCGTTCAGCTGCGAAGATTAGTAAGAAAGTCATTTTTTATTATATTTACTTATATAATTAATAGTAAATAATAATAATAGTAATAAATTTAATAAAATTATAAAATATTAATAATATTTAAATATTAATTTATCAATCGTACCCAAAAAATTAATTATATTTAATTTTAAATTAATTTTCATTATAATTTTATCTATTAAAAAATATATTTTATTAATTATACTTACCACATCACTCACAAACTTTTATAAATTTTTTCTTCTTTTCTCACCATCCATCCCATCATTCGAACAATCTAATTTTTCATATACTTTTTTTTCAAATTTACTCAAATCTAATTTTCAACCAAACCAAACATTAAAATTTTGCAAAACAACTCGTTTTAGGTTGATTCAAATTACATTTTCTACATCAAGTACTTAACTTGAGTGATATTTACCATTTAAGTTTTCTATTAAATTTTACCTATTCGATTTGCATATAACTGACCTATCAGTTCACTCAAATTATTCGACAGCTTTTTTTTTTTCTTTAACAACCATAATAAATGAAATAAATTAGAATATTTAAAGATTATTTCAATCCTTATATAAAATAAACGATCCTAGTGTATAAGTTATGATCCATCTAAAACACATTGCATCTTCTTTGTATGATTTTTTTTATCAGCTAATTAACATTTATATAAGTTTAAAAGAAGACTTGAGATAACCCATAAAATGAATATATCTTTTTCTTTGCTAAAAAATAACAGTTAGTGTACGAGACGTATTAAAGTATTTTTGTTAAGAAATAATAAGTACTGGTTGGAAAGGTACCCTGGGTGCGCACTTCTTCCAAGATAGAGTATTAAAAGCTAAAGAGTTATTATTATTATTATTATTTGTAAACCTAGGAGTTTAGTGGCATATGGGGTCCACCCTCAGCCCCATAAAAAGTCACCATGGGATTCTTTCTACACAACTCAACTCTAGATTCCTGCTTCGTAGCTGAAGTCTAGACATTCCTCATTATTTGTTCCGAAGAAAATAGTTGCTTCTTGTTTGCTACTTCAGCAACCTAATTAATCTCCTTTCTTTTCAGTAGTAAATTTGTCACCAAATATACATGGCACCAAACAAATTCATTTTCACTATGATTTTGTTTTCACTGGTCATTTTCTGCCTGCGATTCCATTCCACTGAAGGAAGACATTTAAAACGCAACGAAGTCCATAATGACGTGCATGGTGGGATTTCAGGAACAAATGCAGCTACATTGAAAGACGTGGCTCCACTAACGCCATCAACAATGGTTGGTGCAACTCTGGCGGCACCGCCCCCTGGTCGTGGTGTTGAGGATTTTAGACCTACGACCCCAGGACACAGCCCTGGTGTAGGACACTCCATTCACAGCTAGCTTCCACGTGGACCGTGTCATTAACTTTGTGTCCCTGCATTCTTTAATCATTCATTAATGTCTCTTATTAGAAAGAAGTTCAAGAACAAAAAGGAGTGGTAATAGTCAGTGTAGTAGTCGCGTACGTTTGCTTTTGCAGTGTGCTCGGACTTGTCTCAGATCAAATCCTTCTAGAAAGGTTCTAGTGTTGATTCGTTTTGAGGTTTGAAACTATTCCATGTTATGTTGTTCTAATTCCGTGCCTACATTGATTCGTTGGTCACCCTTTCTTAATATTACTAGTGTGATTCGTTCTATGATTGTTTTTAGAATTTGTATTTTAATGGTGCCAAGACTGAAGAAAGAATTACAGAACATTTGTTTAGAAGAAAGTATAGAAAAGAAAAACGATGTTATAATGTTATAATGAATTTTAAGGAGAACCATATAGGCATGAAATGATGCACATAACAATGTATAAAAACAAATCAGATAACCGATATTAAATTATATTCAACCATATCAAGATATAAAATGAACTGTTTGTAGTTTTATTTCAAATATTAACGTATTTAATATTAATACTAGTTTAGGCCAAAATGAGTATATTAACACTATAAAAAAAAGTCATTTACACATTAATTTTTAGTTATTAAATAAAATGGTTATTAATTGTAGTTAAAATAATTATCAAATTAAATTTTGATTATTAAATTACTACAAAATAAAGTAATGATTGAATTTGGTAATCAATTAAGTCAAAATAATAGATATCTAATATTAATTATCAAAAATTATAACCACTTATACTATTATATTCTAAATTGATCTCTAACTTAAATTATATATACCAATTTAGAATCTAATGATATAAGTAACTAAAATCTTAGTAGTTAATGTTAAATACGAATTATCTTGACTTAATTGGTTCTTAAATTCAATCATTAGCTTTATTTTGTAATTATTTAACACTAAAACCTAATTTGGTAATTATTTTAATCACAATTAACATTTATTTTATTTAATAACTAAAAATTAATTTTTAAATATATTTTTCTCTATAGTGATATATTATTTAGCGGTAACTTGTTTTTCTCATAGGTGAATAAGGTGAATAAGGGATGTATTGGTCCAAAGTAAAGTGAATGAGTTTTATATGTCTTTACAATAATCTTACCCTAACCTAGTAAAGTTGCTATAAGAAATAAAGTATAGGGACAAGCAAAGGTTTTTCAATCTCTCTATGATGGAAACGATCTTTGAGAAGGTGGTAGCTAATTTTAGAACATTGGATTGCAATGAACCAGCTAATTGTTCCGACAATATGGCCCTACATGCATAGGTTAAATGGCGATAGCACAAATTCAGAAAAATGAGAGGGAAATAAAGTATGGATACGACGACCTAATTGTAAGGGGCTTGTATGAGCAAATTGGACGTGGAAACCTTGATGGTCAAAACCTAATATCAGGAAAACAGGGATATTTAACAAGGAAGAGGAATAAGCTTAACCAGAGAGAATCAATAGTGGTTTATGCAACATCCTAGAAAAAGGAAATCAAGATTAATCTGCAGGGTGTAGACGAACAAAGGATGAAGGACAATGCATGATACAAACACGTTAGACTGATAACCACAATGATGGGAAGAATATGGTCCTCGTTAAGCATACAACTCTAGATATTCACTTTCTAAGTGCAAGGAAGACAATGCCAAGAGAAACAAGTAGAATAAAAGAGAGAGATAAAAGCATTAACAACCTGAAAGGAGCAAGTTCATCATTGATATCCAGAGCTCACACAGCTGTCAAATGAGGTTAGCAATACATTCTTTTAAGTAATTTTATCTTGGATGAAGGTATAAAAATTATTAATAGGTTATACACTTGAAAAATGAACCCATAGAAGTAATAAATTTATGGAATTGGAATAAATCACTAGTAATTACTTTTATATAAAGCGCAAACTATCTAAACAAAATTGAGCAAATGGAAGATAGGGATATTAAAATCTCTTGGATATCTCATATCGAAGACTGGTTAAGCTATGTTTAAAATCTACTTCTTAATATGGTATCAGAGTCTAGACAAATTCTTCCTCCACCCCTCATATCCTCTTCTTGCACCTCCATAGTGAATATAAAATTACGTATATACCCTTACTTTAAAATTGGAAAAGCCAGTATTGTCCTCTACCCCTAAACCTCCAAACTCTCATCCGTCGTCTACTACTGTCGCCAACGCTGTCCAAATCTTAAATTAAAGCTTCAAACAAGTCCTAGTTAAGCAATTATTGATATTTATTAGCAATTTATGAGTGATATTGTTGGTTAGAGTAGTTAATTTGTTGATTGGGTGGCTGTCGACGATGAACGATGACTTCGATCAATTGGGGAGTTTGACAACCGGATGGGTTTCATCCGGTTGTCATTTTGTTTTGAAACTGACAACTGGACGGGTTTCATCCGGTTGTCATTTTGTTTTGAAACTAACAATCGGATGGGTTTCATCTGGTTGTCATTTTGTTTTGAAACTAACAACCGGATGAGTTTCATCCGGTTGTTATTTTGTTTTGAAAATGACAACCGAATGGCACTCCCATCCGGTTGTCATTTGTAAAACAAAATGACAACCAGAAGGCACCTCAAGGTCATTTTGTCATTTCAACATAGGTACTTTGAGAATTAAATTGTTTTATGGAGGTGCAGGAAGAGGGTATGGAGGTGCAGGAAGAATTTGTCCAAAGTCTATCTTAGTAAAGTTGTTGGGCCTATCGGGCTACCCACTATCGGGTCGTTATTAAACCACCCTTATATATCAGTTTCACACTCGAGTTGAGGTGTCTCGGCGGGAGAAGAGTGTGTTGGAAATCCTACATCAACTAGAAATGAATTTTTTCAATAATTTATAAAGTGGATGCAAACCTCATCTTACAAGCCGATTTTGTAAGGTTAAATTAAGTTTAAAGTCTATTTTTAACAAAAATTAAAATAAAAATGTTGTCCAGAGAGAGAAACAAAAAATATGCTCAATAAAAATCTTAGGCCTACGTATTAGGGATTAAGGAGTTCAGAAAACGGGGATACTTAATGAAAATCATAAAAAGAAAGAATATTGATATAAACAAAAACTTTGAAACAATAAATTAAGAAACATGTTATGCCATATAGGTGGCCAGGGATTTAGAGTGGCTACATAACCCTGCAACAAAATGGAGCAGGAAGAATTTTGAGTATCTGGAAAAGGAACGATACGTTAAGGATCACTCAATGATAAAGGACTTCTGTATATAAGAAGAGAATGTAAATAAAAGAGATATGAATATAAAAGATGAAAGATTACCTCAACTAAATTGAAAATGTTGCTTGAGATCGAAATTGGAAGAGGACATAAATAAAAAACTGAAATTTAAAATTTTTAAAAATAATCAAATTTTCTTTATAACTTTTTAAATTTCAATTTCTTTTAAAAAATTTATATTAAAGTAATATATTTTATCATAAAATATTTCTAATTTTTATTAAAAGTAAATTACCTTTATAAATATTTTCTCCTAAACACGTTATAATTGATTTTGGTTACAAATTAACCAAGCACTAGAGTGGGTCATGGATAGTTTAATTATTCTATTCTTGCTCGTTTAGGGTGGGATGTTAGTGTAGAAATTGATTTCTGTGAAAATATTTTATCATAGTTGCATAATCAGAATCATTTTCAAGAGTTAAAACAGACCTAAAATACTTTTATTTATTTTATTTTTTATTACCGATAAAAATAACTGATTTTTATCATAAAAGAAGAATATATCAATATATTTATATAGAACCAAAGCTTTGCATATACACTATAAAGAATATAAATATTAAATAAACTACCTTCGCATATGTCTAGCCAAGAAGAAAATAAGTAGACCGAAAGTGATGCTAAGTCCACACAATGCAAACATACAAAGCGCATATTGCACATGTACTACGACTAATAAAGCAAACACAATTTTCCAGCAATAACAGCCAATCTTTTTTAACAAGCAAAAAATAAATTAAATTAGAGAAGACATTTTAAGGGTGTACCAACCCTTATACAACAATATCTAAGCAAAACCCTTCATAGACCCAATTCGCATTACCTAATATAAATTGTAGGCTTAATTGGTTACATATTTCAAATTTGACAGTCTCACACACCGTAAGAAAAAGGTTGTTTAGAGACCAACTTTTAGCTATCAAATAAAATGATTACTAATTGTAACAAAAATAGTCACTAAATTAGATTTTGGTTGCTAAATAAGTACAAAATAGAAGTAATGATTGAATTTAGTGACCACTTAAGTCAAATATTTGATATCTAACATTAGCTACCAAAGTTTTAGTGACTTATATCATTAGATTCTAAATTAGTCTTTAACTTTATTAGATACCAATTTAGAATCTAAGAGTATAAGTCACTAAAACTTTGGTAACTAATGTTAGATACAAATTATTTGACTTAATCATTACTTCTATTTTGTAGTTATTTAGCAACTAAAATATAATTTAGTGACTATTTTGATCATAATTAGTAACCATTTCATTTGATAACTAAAAATTGGTCTCTAAACAACTTTTGTCTTATAGTGACAACATACTCAACTGAAAAGACATTTTCAAACAAATATATAAGAATTACAAAACAAAGCTATAAAGAGGCTTTCTCGAGGTACCTGCTCCTCAACACCAATCTATGAAATTATGTTCGGAGCACATAGATGAAGTAAAATGCTCTTAACCGATTCACCCATCTCCAAATTGTGACGTCTGCAAACATATTGTCCTACACAAAGAAATAAATACAACCAATGTGTTGAACCACAATTCTAATTAACCTCTCTTAAAGAATCAATTGAATTTATGCATCATTCTCTGAAGGAACTTTGTAATCTTAAATCACTGAATTTAACTAAGGTCTAGGCATGCAATTGTGCTGTTGTAAACAACAGCCAAATAGTTCATTAAACTTGATAGAAATATGATCGAGTTGTTTAGGTGAGAGTAAAAGATTAGACAAAAAGAACACTAGTTTGAGGCGACTAAGGAATTAATTAAAAATTATTCACTATTACTATTTTCGGTGTAACAATACTTTACAGTTCTAGGCTTTAAGTAGGGACATAAAGGCACTCGCCAACATTTGTGTCCAGAACAGAAGCGATCGTTTCTATAAATAACAATTTTATTAATTTGCATTTTGAGTCACTATAACCCGACAATTGTACATGGAGCAAATGCTAACTAGCATTTTCAACGATACATAACAACCTGTTGAATGCAACCAGTGATAAGCTAAAGCTCATGCAACATGCATGATTATTGGCAAGTGGCAAGCAATGCACGAATAATACGGAATCTGAAATATGAAATGAAACTTAAGACATTATTATATACGTTCAGATGCAACTGGACTAGCTTTGGAAACCTATAAGGAATAGCTTATTTACATTGCTAATTTACTGTCCAATTTGGTTTTGCTGAGCATGACCAACACCGGGACTGTGACCTGGGTTTGTGGGTTTGAAACCACTTTCTGTGCCCTCAGTAACGTGAACTTTAACATCAGGGCTTTGAATTGCTACCGTTGCTTTAATATCTTTATCTTCTGTTGCAAATTTTCGGTGACCTACACCAGGACTGCTCCCTGGTGTTGTGGGACGGAAAGCATTTGTGTCTCCAAGACTTTCAACATATTGTTTTGCTATCACGAATGAGTTAACTTTCTTCTTCTCTAATGGAGTAGGAATATTAGTACTGGCTCTAAGAAGAGGGGATGGATTATTCTCCATCACTACTGTGTCCTTTAACGACGAATGCGGGTTCAGTGGTTTTATTTGCCTGCAATGAGTTAAAAGGGAACCGTTGAAGGCAACTAGTGCTAGAAAAATCACGACACATTTTGGCTTGGCATGAAATATAGCCATGACTATAAGGGACAATAAAGAGAGAACAATCAAAGGGAAATTGAGCTAGTTAGCGAAAGATTTAGGAAGCAAATGTGAGAAGGTAGATGATATGACAAGTTCGGAGGATCATCGGGTATTTATAATGAGGGTGAATGTGTACATATTCTCACTCAGTTCATTTGACTAATTATGTGGTGTGTACAATATTTAAATGTAGTGCTTATATATGTCAAATACTTTTTATTCTATGGCTCGTAGCTCTCGGGTGGTGGGCGAACATGTTCTTTGTGTAGAAATAAATATAAGATAAAGATCTTTTAACACTACTGTTCATACAAAACGTAGAATACAAAAAGAGTGTCAACATATAATGATTCATAAATATATAGGGTTATAATCTTGTATAGATTATTAATTTGAACTTCACTTTGATACATCCTCTCTTTTCATATTCACCTCTTATTCTGCTGGGTATATACATTATTAGAGCCTCATGACAACTAATTGATCAGAACCATCTCTATGCTCAGACTAATTTGTACAATTATATACTGGGAAGAGTAAAACTGTGAAGTCTTGAGTAAAACTGGGAAGAGTACAATTATGGGGCTTATACATTTTACTAGGAACAAATGGAAATCCAAACACTCAATTTCCCAATGAGTTCCAGCTTCAGCCTCCTCTTATGCAGTGACACTTAACCGCCCTGAAAGTTAATTTGAAACTAATTTGTTATTGACTATATTTTGACTTTTGATGGTGTCCAACTGTTGTATTTAGTATGATAGATTCAGTTATTGAGAAATATTAGTAACATTTTTTATACATTATTCTCTTGTGCAGTTTGTTTTTTTTTTTTTTTTTTTTGTTTTTTTTTTTTTTTTTTTTTTTTTTTTTTTTTTTTTTTTTTTTTTTTTTCTGTTTTTCTTTTTTCAATTAGTTTACTCAAAAGTAAAAAAAACGGTTAATAAATAGTTACTTCATTAAAATGTTTTTCTAAGAAAATTAAATAAAGATAACACAGCACAACACCTTAGATCTATAAATGACATATTAGATTCAAACTTTCCTATTTATAAGGACGAACTTCTTTTTGTTATCGTGTTGAGCTGGTAAATTATGTTATTTTTAGCATGACTCTATCCAAATTTATAACTGTTCTATTTTTCTAAGTAAAAGATCTTGGTCTTTTGATCAGAAACTTTGTTTGATATCAATACTATAGGAGATTTATCACAGTTGTATGAAAAAAAAAAATTGTTCCTGCCCATTTAGCGAGGGGTTCTACGCTTATTTTTATTTGTTTTGAATAAAGCTATTGAAAGAGATTTGGGATATTTTTAATTCTGATTATCAATGGCTACACTCAAGGCGGGCCAGGTTATTTAGAAACGGTTATCCCAGACATGCCTGCAAACCTTCTTTCCTTTGACCAGTCATGTCAAAATATATTCACGTGATCAATATAATACCTACCACATGAGTTTTGGGGAATGACTCCTACATTAACTTTTGGAATGGTTTTGGTGCCTCAAATCTTTAATATTTGCTCCTAGTTATATGCCAAAAGAGATTTGGCCTGTCGTTCTGCCGACGTCATGGATCTTGCTCATTACAACTCCTTTAATTAGCATCGCCAATCTTTTTTGCATGTATAAAATTTCAATAATGAATTGCACCCTAAATATTAATTATAAATTAATATTGAAATTATTATTTTTACATGTCTAACTTACTGGATTACATCAATTTAAAATAAAATAATAGATTGGCCAATCATTTGACTGTTAAGACTACTCGAATATAAATTTTTTACATCATGTTATTTTAAACATTCTACATCAATTAATTAATGAATTGTAGATGTGTAATGGATTAGGATTAACAAACTCAATGTAGAAATACTACTACTCAAAAGATAACTCAATAAGAGAGAATCTACAAATGATAACGATAGAAGGTAAACAAAGAAAAAATTAAAAGAATCACAGAGAAAAAATAACATGTTCTAATTGAAGTGCTAACCAACTTTAATCAACATCTACAATAGAATTTACTATAAACAAATATCATAATTCGAAGTTTCTTTCTCAATAAATTGTTGTTCAAATCTCATAGCTTTTTTTTTTCTTATTGAACAACAACTCTCAATTAATGATAATTGATGTTAGAAGTTCTTCTTTGTACAACATAGTTACAGTAATTAACTTCCATGAAACACACTAACGTTACAAAGATACATGTTCTCATTACTATGTTGGAATGTCACTAATATAGGTTTTCCATATAGTTATACATTCAGTAAAAGTTCAAAAACTAGATGTTCTACCAAGATTATTCATCACATATGTCAGCAGTTTCATATTTTTTTAATGGACAGTCAGGTGATACTATAAGAAAAAAGTTATTTAGAAACCAATTTTTACCTACTAAATAAAATAGTTACTAACTGTGATGAAAATAGTCACCAAATAAGGTTTTGGATGCTAAATAACTACAAAATAAAAGTAATGATTAAATTTAGTGACCAATTAAGTCGAGATGATTATTATCTAACATTAGCTACTAAGTGTAATATCCTAGAAAATAGCTATGGAATAAAAACTAACCTAAAATTTAATTTTAGAGATAAATAAAATAACACCTATTTTTTTAACAGAAAAGTTGTTTAAGTAAATAAAAGTTAGTTATTTACCTTTTATTTTTATGACAACCACCAACTCTCTTTCTCTCTAAACACAAATATTATCTCTCTAAAAATATTTTTAAACACGAGTACCTCACTCACAGACGACCCTTACTTGTATCATCATTCACACACTTAACGGGGCACACTTTCCTGAAACCCCTGTTAGGAAGTCTTTCGATACATAGACCAAATTGTACTCGTCTAAGCTGGTCACCATCACAAACCATCGACTCTTACACCACTAGCTGGGAAAATCGAGGGAGAAAACATCGAAGAGATCAAATAAGAATAAGACAAGAGTCAGACTCACACAAGGGAATGACACCACTTTCAATCCAAAACTTTAAGGCATTGGATTTGTGGTTTTTCTTTTTATATGTTGTTTAACTTTCTCGTTTGTACTCAATATTAGACTCACACTTAAATAGTTACCATATTTCTAACCTAAATCTATTGGTGAACTTTGTTGCAAAGAATACAATTAGGATGAAACCTCAATTACCAAGTTAAACTATAAAAAAATATCAAATTAAGATGTAAACCATAGCACTCAAGATGCGAATTCATTAGAGGTATGATAAAGGTTAATTTTTTTGTTAAAAAAATATTAAAATACAAAAATTATTTTAAATTTAATTTTATGTTATATAAAATATATATGTAAGTAAAGTAAACGCTTACTATAAGAATGTAGTAAATAATTGTCAAGTAATGATGTATGCTTAAATGTTCGACACCTATAGAGTTGGTTTAATTAATTATAAGTTGACTTAAATTATTTTTAATTTTTTTAATAAATAAAAGAATTTATATTAGTGGTATATTAACATTGATCATGCTAATGTAAATAAAGTTCATTTAATGTTAGACATTAACATAGTCAGTTTAGTCGATCCTAAATTGATACTAACTAATTTTAGACTTTTTGTAGTAAGGAAAATTATTTGTGTTGGTGTCGAATTATCATTAAAGTTAGTTGAAACAAATATTAAAAATAAATAATATTAATGTTGACCCAGTTGACACTCATTTTATTTATGTTTAATACTTACATTTATTTCAGTTATTGTTAGCTAAATCAACACTAATCTTATTTATTTAAGTTAAAGTTAATTAGGTTAATATTATATATAATATATCTTTAATAATTATTTGAGTTAGTGTGTCTTTTATGTTATAAATTTGTGTTATAAATTTGTGTGTTTTTGTGAAAAAAAAAATATTAGTCCTAAATTATTCTAAATCTAAAAAATTAAATTTAAAGACCACAAAATTATTGTCATGTGTCTGAGTTTATTTTAATTAACTAAAAAAAATATTTTTTTACTCTTACCTTTTTATATAAATCTCGAAACATTCATTTTTTTTATCTATTACCATGAAATTTTGATTTTACAATCTTTTCTCCTTAAAACTCTTTCAGTTGAATTCATGAAGTTTTTTTCTATCTATTTTATTGTTTTAATTTTATTGAAGAAGTTAATGAAAATGTTGTACAATAAATAAATTATGTCAATACCATTAGTCCATCGATATAAATTAAACTGATACTAAAAGTAAATTTTATTTATGAAATAAAGTTTAAACTAAAAAAATAATTTGTTCAATATTAAATTTCTTTAACTAAAAATTAATTTAAAAATAAATAATGAATTAACGTTGATTTTAAAAAAATTAACGCTAATAAATTAATCTTTATTGTTTTAAAAAATGTTACATGTCAACCACAAATCTAATACTCATATGATATGTTTTTACTTATTAGTGTTAACTTTTTGACCAACTAAAAATATTTATTTTATCAATGAGAAATAGTTTTCAAGATGATCAGGTTGTCCTTTGGGCTGTAAGGCTACATGCACTAAAAAATTAACGCTAATAAATTAATCTTTATTGTTTTAAAAAATGTTACATGTCAACCACAAATCTAATAGTAATATGATATGTTTTTACTTATTAGTGTTAACTTTTTGACCAACTAAAAATATTTATTTTATTTAATAAGAAATTTTTTTCAAGATGATCAGGTTGTCTTTTAGGATGTGAGGCTACATGCACTAAAAGTCTCCCCTCTCTTTCTTCATGTTTGTTTGTTATACTCATTTTCTTAACTGAAGGGAATTCTTATCATAAATTTGTTAATTATGGTTTAGACGATACGCATTACTATGTTTGGTGCATCAAATCCCCAAATTTATTAGCTATAATTTTCTTAGAAATAGGAATGCGCCTCCTATTTTTCGTTTTGAATGATTTCTTCCCATGCGTTTAGGCCTCATCCCAACATAGCTTCTGTATCCCCTTTGTTTTGCTTTCATGTTCATTTTAATATGCTACAGATGATAAAAATATCTTATGGTGTCAAATGCCAAGCCTATGAAGTAATTCTTTTGCAAGTCAACCTTTCCTTAAAATAAAAAAAATTATCAATAAAATATATTTAAAAATTAAATTTAGTCACTCGTCGTTATTTTATTCAGATTTTAATAAAATTAAATTATATATTAAAAAAATAAATGTGAGTTTAAATTTTATATTAAAAAAACTCACAAATATAATGTTTTAAAATTTTGGTGGAAAGTAGTGTCATTCTTTTTTATATTTCTTTCTTTGTCTTATTTCTGTTTGTATCCTCGGTATTTATTTTTTTGAATTTTCTACCAAAAACATATATCCTATACAAAGGATACTCTTCGCAACAAATTAACTTGAATTGGCAACAGCAAGTACTTTTTTTAGGATTAAGCTCTTCCAAAACATTTCTACAAATTTTGATGAGATGGGTACAAACTCCCTGATACAATCTTAGCTTGTAGAGAATAAGTTAACTTAACTGTAAAAAACCCTAAATAACTTTCAATCAAAAACATTAGACATTTATTAAATCTACCCACAATTCCTCTTTCCACGTAAAGAATCCCTCTACTTCCATAGTATACCAAGTATATATTATCATACTACGTACTCTCCATATCAACCACATAAAAACAGTCTTGTTAAGTGGTCACATACAAGCAGAGAAAGCGTGTTTTAGGCTCTTATTTCTAACTCAAACATCATGCAAAAATTGGTTTTGTTTTACATTCTTAACCTTCTGTTATTATACTTTGAATGAACCAAAGAAGTGGCAAGCAATTAACATTGTGTATTAAGTAAGCATCCCTCCATCTAACTCAACTAGAAGAAGCTAATCGAATAGGATCTCCTATAAGCATACAACTAATTATTATCTTATAAAATGAGATTGGATGCCAAACAGTATTTGAATATACAATAAAATCAGTTCTATTTAGGTAGCTGAAGTTAAATAGTTCAAGTTACTTTATTCTTAAACCTTTTTCTGTTGGTAAATTTTGTCTAACTAACCCATAATTTATAAATCATCTTTACCGTCCCACAGAAAAGTTTGTTTTTTCAATACTTTTAAAATATTCAGGACTAATATAGAGAGAAACTAGATCAGCAGCACATGCGACCATTTAAAAACAATTTCTTTTCTTTCCATATTCACAACTGTAACTTCAGTGATGAATTAAAACTTTCACAAGGTTCAAAATAAACAATAACTTATTTCTAAGAATTAAAAGTGTATTTAAACTTTTGTTTCCTTTTTCTCTATTGCAAACAGGTACAAGTTGAAAGTTTCATGTAAAAGAAATGATTATAAAATATTTGGTCGACACGCGCACCATCAAAAATGGACCCTGCAGCAAGAAATGGGCATTGCCCCAACCTTCCCCGTCCACTATAAGTGAATGGCCTCTGTTTCTCATCAGAAATCCCTTTTACTATGGTCGACCAGTTCAACTATACACACATGTATGGGGTCCTCTGTGTCAAATACTATATACTATTTCTGTTTATGGGACGATAATTCTCATATGGGTTGCATGATTGTGCAGCCGCAAGTTCAAACCTAAAAAGCCAGAAAGATTCTTGCGTTTGTGTTTGACTTGCATTAGCCATTCATACCTTCCATTTATGATCCTTTTGATTGGGTATTAAATGCAAAGACCTAGATTTAGCACTGATATCTAGACGCCTTATGGTGCATTTAATTAAGACTCAACTTTGATTAATGTATGTGTATCCCTTCTTCCCTTCTTCTGCCGCAACTTTGTCAAAATCAAAGAAAAACTACGTACTACGTTAGTGTTGCGTCTGTCTCGTCTCAACTCAGAAAATTTAGTTTCATTTTCAATAAAATCGACTAAAATATTCTTATACATCATGCTCCAGAATAAATTATAGCACGATGTGATGCATTCCAGAAGAAAAAGCGACTACGGGTTCCAAAAGGATGGTTCATATGAGAACCATGATTTGACGGGGTTTCGTTAGTCATTGTGGTGGGGGTGAGATACGCATTCACTTTTCCGACAGAATAATCTTATTATATAAATTTTCACAATAATATCTATATATAAACCTTTTTTTTTCGATCACTTTATATCATACTTTTGTCTTTCTTTTCACTTTATATCTCTTTATTAGATGTATACTTTGTTGTTAAAATTTACAATTATATATTGTTTATTTGTTTAGTATAAGAATATTTTACGAATATTATATTAATTATTATGGATATATGTCTACATGTATAAAAATAATAATTTAATGGTTGAGAGTGATCGAGAGTAATAATTAATTGTTGAGCACAACCATATAAATAGAAGTTTGAGTTATGTTCAACCCGCAAATTTTAAATATTTTCAGAAACTAGGTACTCCGCCTAGAATATAGGCATTTTATTTTGTGAATTTATATAATAAAGTAACACTTTATAACATATAAATTTTTAAAAATATAATATTTAGATTTAATCATATGACGTAATTACATAACTTTCTCACACATTATAATCAGTTAGCACAATCTTAGTGATTTAGTCTTCTATACATATGTACAGTGAATACTCATTATGAAAATCATATGATTTTATAAAAGAAAATGTTTCGAGCTCGTAGTATCAACGATACTAAATGGATTTCAAGTAAAGATATTTAAATGCATATTCAAGTCGTCACTAGTCTTTTTAACCCTAAATGTTATTGTGTACAAATAAAAAATAACTGAATAGACACTCATAAAAGGAAAATCTTGAAAGAAGAAATCTAAAAAATAGCAAACCAAAGAGAACACCAAATGATTACACGCATCAACTATGTGTGTGTTAATTAATCAAATTAAGGAATCATGTTGAAGAGGGCAACAAAAGTAAAGTCAAGAAGGGGATGGTGGCACAGTCCCCACCACTTGAGATTGTCACTGTACCTGTCGTCTTTGTAATCATTAATGCACCAAATTACGAAAGAATGAATGAAGCAAATAAATAAATAAAGTAATGGTGGACATGGAGAATCTTCCAAAAAAGTTGGCTTCCAGAGACTATGGAACCCTCACTTTGCTTGGACTTCACTACATGGAATAGCTAAAAGTACGGAGAATCAATATGAGGGAAATAAAAATAAGAGATTTTTTAGTACTACAAATTTTTAATTCTCAACTTTATGTTTTTTATTTGAAAAATGAAATCATAAGATGCAAAGTGCAATAGGGTAGCTGTGGTGGCTAGTGCCTAGATTTTGCGCTGTAGTGCACGAGGGGTGGTTATTTAATTGGTTATTTTATCGTTATTATTTAATGACCACTGTAACATGGTCACACTCACATTTAAACAAAAAATAAAAAAATGGAGTTTGGCATTAGTGTTGACTGGAAGACAGAGGAATCTTTGGGGTCCCTTTCATCGAATCTCAACGGTGTGCCCTCTCTTGCAAAGGTTAAAACGAGAAGAAAAAAAAAACTAATAAAATTCTTCTTTTGGATATATATTTTCAATGTATCAACTTTTTGTAGTTTCATTGAATAAAGTTAATGTTAGTGGAAGATAATAATTATAAATTTATCTTACATATCAATTTGCGATTGCTGCGACTGTAAATTATTCTATTATCACTCACATAGTTTAGTTTATATTACATTGAAAGTGATTTAATATTTGTTATAGTGTTTAAAGTTTACACTAAAATTGTAAAACAATTAAACTAGATCATAAATATTTCGTACATAACTATTTTTAACTTGTGAATCACTTTAATGAGAAATGTTTTTATAATACTATTTGTTAACAGAGTCATTAGATATTATTTTTCTCTTGTTATTGAAAATACTGTATAAACCATATAATTGTGAAGTGCTGTGCAAATAACATTTTTGATATTAGAGTTTTGGTTAAAATTAATTTAACAACATAATGGCAAACTCTTAAAATGATACTTTTGTTAAAAATAAAGGAAAAGGCACAAAAATGACGAAGTACAATAGAAGGATTAGTCTTTTACGACTTCATAAAATTGATGTTTGAATCTTTATTTAACGAGATGTTATCAGGGATCTTAACTTATCACGACTTAAACTAACCACTTATAGGTTAAGGACAAATTGTTTCATCATTCTTTCGAAGAAATAATTCATTTATTATAAAAATAGATTAAGTTATTAAGAGAATTGTTTCTTTACGACTAGTCGTTTGCATGTATTATTAATTTCATCGTATCAGCCACCCTCAACAACTTATTATTTACTTTCCTGACCGTTTTCTTTTTATTATCTTTCCCTTTCTTTCTACTCGTAATTCATGTGAGTTATATTTTGTCTCTAATTAAGTGCTGTACCTACCAGGTGAGTATATATTTTATATATGTGACCAAGCACGCATAACTTTAACCATTAGTAGTCTCTGAGTTTTCTCATAAGATAATCGGAATTTTGAACAAGAGTTTGTCATATGAAATTTTATTGGCAAGTCTAAAATATACTAAAATTAGAAGTTTTCTTTTCAGATTTTGTTGAGAAACTTATTAAAACGGACTGCAAATATTATAAATAAGTCTAAACCAAATATTTCCTATAGACTGGTATAAATATTTCTAAGGAAATTTTCTAATATGTATATGAAGAAAAACAAGAAGGGGAGATAATTGAATAATAGATACATATTTTATTTATTTTACAATTTGCATTACATATGAAGTTAACCCTGCAATTGTAAATAAAGGGCAAATTCTAACAAATTGAATAATACACTACGTGCCCCACTCATCCCAAGCAATAACAAATTAAAGCCATGCCCCTACTACGCTTATGGTTGGGCATGCATGCAAGAATTTAGAGTCTTGTACAGAAACCAACATTATTACATTTACGTTGACATGAGCTTGACTAGTTTTGGTGCATCTTTAGTTATAGTGTACATGCACTAATTTTCCTGTCCAATTTTGTTTGTGTAAGCATGACCAACGCCCGGGCTGTGACCTGGATCGGTAGGTTTAAAATCATTTTTTGACCCCTGGGAAACTTCACCATCTGGGCTCTGAACTGCTAACAACGATGTCATGTTCTTATCCTCTGATGTAATTATTCTATGGCCAACACCCGGACTCCCTCCCGGTGTAGTGGGTCGGAAAGCATTTGTGTTGCCTGCACCTGAATCTTCCAATTTCCTAGCTTCCTCGTAGTGTGGTGATTCAGAGTTGGTTTTCTGTGATGGAACATGATTTGCTACAGTTTTTGTGTTTGGTAGGGAATGTTGGTTCAATGGCTTTGTATTTATTTTCCTGCCATATGCTAGAAGGGAACCATGGCAGGCAACTAATGCTAGAAAAATGAAAAAATATTTGTGCAGGGTCTGCAATTTAGCCATGATCACTGAAATAGAAATAAGTGAGTAGGTTATGCAGAGACAAGAATGAGATATTGTTATCTCAGTGTGAGTATGAGAACAGATGCTAAAGGAGATTATATGGGCAGTTATAGATCTTCACGGTATTTATAATGTTCTTGTGTTGTGTGTTAGTGCTCTCACCTATGATTCCAAATGTTAATTATACAATTTGACCATATGGAGTGTATGTGGACCGTTAATTTGTCAAACAGCTTTTAATTCAAGGGCCTAGTCCTGCCTATGTTAGTGTGCATGCGCCTAAAATAAATTAGACTCAATCACTATTTTTAGAACTATATGCATTTGATTTGAATATTGCTTCTATTTTAATCTAAGTTTCTTCTTTTGTTGCATATAATCTTGTGTGTTTGATATACAGAGTATCTGACCTTAGTATAGTCCCAGTGATGGTGAAGCTTGATGATTTATTTGTATTCAGCAAATAAATAAATAGGATATATAGGTATTTTCATATTACAAATACCTTATGAAAATTTAATATTTCTCTATATTTTTTTTTTGTGTAATCATATTATGAGAGGGGGAAACCTATATAGGTGGAATTGTGTTTAGATGACTTAAAATAAATTTTCAAAATTTAAATATTACAGATGAATAAAAACATGATTGAAAAATTAGTCAACTATAAAAGAAATATTAGTTGAAAAAATATTTATTCAAAAATCATATTATCTATTATATCTAGACTCTCTTTTTTTCACTTTTTCTCCCTCAGTTGTGTTAACTAGTATGAAGTAGTTAATGCAATATTAGATAAAACAATTCAGAGGAAGTAATTAATTTAAAACAAAGTTATTTGTATATTTTAATTGAAGAGGGCCAATTGGGAGGAGAAAATAGAGATGCCTAATTAAAAGGTTAGTAATGATGTTACACTAATGCCTTACTAATATGAATTTTTTTCTCAAAATTTGTCCATTGCCAAAATTGTACCATATTAAAAAAAACAAAGAAATAATAAAAAATTACGAAGTGAAAAAGAAATACAGGTAAAAGATATTAAAAAAATAAAATAATAGATATATTCATATGTTTTCCATATATAATTGTCTAAATTACAATTTGGAACATCAAGGTGGTGTCCCAACCATATAAAAATAATATAGAGAAAAACTAAAAAAATATGAAAGCTGTAACACATACAGCTAAACCGCATAACATTGATATTGATACAGCCATGTTACAGAACAGTCTATACATCTAACCTACACACCTAGACTATCAGACTGACGATTGCTACCAACCATCTCTACCTAAGAAAAATATAGTCGTGTAGATTATAATATTTTCAACTATAATATTTTGTTTATTCTTTTATTTCAACTTCTATTTTCCTGACACGTTTTCCTACATTAGTCAAGTTGTTCCGTATTATTTAATTTTACATAAGTTCTCTCTTAATACTATTACATTTACAAGGTATATTGATAAATATAAAATTAATACTTTGTGTTGTTGTAATAGATTTGGTTGATATTATTAGAATTATAATAGTACGTAAAATATAATCATTTGATTATGAAATAAATTATTATTTTATTATTATATTTATTAAAAATATAATGTTAAATTAAAGTAATTTATGATGTTTGGAATCAAAGAATATTTTATTTAGAGGTAAGAGGTAATGTGCTGAAATTTTTACAATAGTACAAATTAATGTTTTGCATTGAATTACTGATAAATAATAAAAAATAAAATTTTTATGCTCTGATTGGTATTTAAATCTAAAGACGTATTTGAAGATTGTAAAATAATATCAAGTATTTTCTTGTTAAACTGAAATGATAATTCACTGTAAAAGTAGTAGTTTTGTGTTTTGTTTTTGCAGAGAACCATTCAAGTTGACCAAGTGACCATTCAAGTTGACCAAGTGATTGGTTTTGATAATATTCTAATGCAATCAAGGCTTTGTTAGAAAGAAAGTTGGCTTGTTATTTTTACAAGAGTTATGGATTTTGCAAAAATATTTCTTCTTCTAGGTGGGTGGTGTATATCACATAGAGGTCCTCTGTTTGATAAAATGTTCAATCCTCTTGGTAGTCATATTACTTCATGAGGAATACACCTGGAAAGTAAGCTAGAAGCAATTTGAGTCTTTATTATTTGGTTTGTTGTGTTGTATAATGAAGTTAAAGAGGTTGTGGTGAAAGTGGAACAGATTCAAAGACAATAAATAATTCCACATAGAATTAAAATATTTTGATAAATAAACTTTATGATATAGAGGATAACATGAGAAATATTCAAATTTTCTCTAAGAAGTAGGAAGTAGAATAGAGGTTGAAAGATACACTATTTTGAATAGTTTTGTATAAGGATTTGAGCATCTATCAAATGTTGATAAAAGTAAACTAGTATTATATTTTCTTAAGAGATATCTATTAGACATTATCTTGATTGTATGTCAATAATAAATAGAGGATCTACTAGATGATAGACATTTTTTGTTATTATAAGAGAATTTGCACTAGATAGTTTTTGCAAGATACATCAGAATATCTTGATCACATGATTTGTAATACCAGAAACTAAGCAATCTTTTACACATTTTACTAAGTCAAACCCTAATGAAGTGTAACTAGCTAAATGGGTTTGGAAATGTTCAATCCAAAGGGATCTTTGTAGTCTTTTTTATTGGAAGGAAAATATAACACTTGGAAAGATTTTTAAGGAATGGAGGATAAAAGTACAAGTACATCTATGTGGTGGACAAACATAAATTGGTTTTGGAACATGGTCAAATGAAAAATATGAGATTTGATTAACACTAGCTTTTGGTTTTACTTTTTAAAGATGATTATGAAAATTTTGTTATTGACACCACATAGAAAGCTTGCTTGTGTGTTTAGTTGTTCATCTAATGATGACATCTTCTATGATTTTGTTAGATGAATGGACAAAAGAAGACAAGTTTATATGGTTTAAAATTTACAATTGAAAAAAATTAGATCTTATTTTCATTCAACTTCTTCAAATTGTACGATGAATTTGAACAAATGAAACATCTTTGTCCAACTTATTTGAAGGAAAAGGTTGAAGGAATTGGTCATTGTTGAAAAAAAAAAGAGTCACATAATATATAACACAATTTATGTTGAATTTTTTACTCATTATACATCTTCTTCATTATCACCTCTTATAGTGTAAATTAAACTTCTTTCTTATACAATAGAATAACACAATGATGATGATAACGAATCTAGAAATGAATTATTTCTTTTATATTATTATGATTGTATTACTATTAGTTTTAGCGCATAAAAATTAATTAGTAGTTTCTTTTACATGAAAAAGAATTAGTAATTTTATGATTGATACATTTTTCATCTTAATAATTCTTAGTAAACTTTTTCATTTTAATATTAATCAGTAAAATATTATTTTAGTAGTTCACTTAAGTTATAATACTCATTTACTAAAGCGACCCACCTACAACGCTTAAGCAAGCTTAATATCATATTTGAGTAACCATTAAAGTAAATGTCACTTCAAGCATCAAATATTTGTTACAAAGATACAATATCATGTATTCTCTTAAGGGATATGTCTTCATTCCAAGTTGAGTCTTGCTTTAGCGCATGTAGATTTTACATTAAGTCCGATACAACTTCCTTACTTCATTGATCTTAAAATTAGACTTGATTTCTTTTCCTTACAATGTGTTATATTCCATTTTAAACTACATCATAGTAGAGAGAATGTATTAGTGTATGTTTTAGCCTAAAATGTTACTATACACTAAATAAGAATTGGAATATCTCTAAAATTTTCCACTTAAACTACATTACAGTGAAGAGAATGTATCAATGTATGTTTTAGAAGTAAAACACAATGCCTAAAATATTACTATACACTAAGAAGTGAAGAGGACCAATATTTTGTATAAGAGTTATCCTTAAAATTTTTTCTCTTAAACTACATGTTTTTGTCTAAACAAGAATATTTTAAGTTAATAATGGACTCACTTAAACAACATATATTTATTTAAAATAACTTTGTGAGGAATCTTCCATTATAATTTGGAATAGATAAGTACATAATTATTATATATTCATGTAAAAAAAATAAAGCTTTTGATGTCACTATCAGTGATTATAAAGACTTTATTACGATTTTTTCGTAATATATTCATATTTTCTTACAAAATCTTTTAAAATAATGTTTTCAATGTTTGTGATGAATTAGTTTCGTCAAAAATAATTGTTTTTTTTCAATGCCACATCTTTAATGAATAATTCGTAAATATTTGATGTTTTGACTTTTAGTGAGCTGTTGGAAACTCATGCAAATTTCATAATTATTTTAAGAAAAAGATTCATGGAGCTTTTTTAACCTCAATCACTATATCATGCAAGTGAAAAAAAA
>Ga0209700_103379_pt1 | contig 30725 bp, 9 predicted proteins | sample SiratroredBW_FD_187528 | JGI IMG/M metagenome (GOLD analysis project Ga0209700, IMG submission 187528) | Root nodule microbial communities of legume samples collected from California, USA - Siratro red BW (SPAdes) (version 2) | ecosystem: Host-associated > Plants > Roots > Nodule | place: USA...
CCCCAATGCCTCCTCCTACTCCACCACCTACACCTCCTCCAGCACCAAAACCTCCACCATGACCTGCCCCGCCTCCTGCCCCGCCTCCAAAACCGCCGCCACCACCAAGACCTCCTCCACCACCAAGACCTCCGCCATGACCTCCTCCACCACCAAGACCACCACCTCCCCCGCCACCAAGACCACCACCACCACCAAACCCTCCTCCACCCCCTAGTCCACCACCTCTACCACCACCAAGACCTCCACCACCACCAAACCCTCCTCCACCACCTCTACCACCACCGAGACCTCCACCACCGCCAAACCCTCCTCCTCCACCTACTCCACCACCACGGCCAGGGCGGCCCCTCCAACCCCTACACCGTGGTCCACGTCCAAATCGACAATCATCTCCAAACCTTTGTGGGTCAAGCTTCTCATCACCTAAAACACTGATCACACTCAACTCAAGAACAATGCACAAAACAAGAACACTCACCGAAACCCATTTCCTGTGGAAATTAGTAGCCATTGCCAAAAAGACACTTTCCTGCTCTGGCAGAAATTATGAGTGCGCATTATATAGGCTTTGTCCACTAGACAATGGTATTAATGGTGCATGCTATGAACAGTTGGGGAATTGGAACCAACATTAAACGATGACTAGTGGAACTCATGTCAAAGTCTTAAGCCAGCGTGGACTTTAATTCGGTGGCCCCATAGATAGATGCATTTATGTTATGCTGTTTCAATCTTGCAAATTGTATCTTCACAGTTCCTTTCTACAATTTTTTATATACTATTGAGTAAAACACTTTACTAAAATTATAGTTTGACAGTGTTCATATTGAACAATATCAAACATGGTATGCAATTAGTACAATATTTACGGTAGCATTCATAATGAACAATATCATTTCACCTTCCAACAATTACTTCTTAAACACCTTGCTTTCAGCTATTGGAGACTCTTGCAGATCTGTTATATCTTTTTTAATGCATTTAAACTTGCATTGTCCACTACCTTGTGCTTAGCATTCTCATTCATCCACTTGTAAACAGCTACACACGTTTTGCAAATGTAGTCTGTCACAACTTTAAAACTTGAAGCAAACTATGTGCTCACTTTGATTCATTATATGGTTGTGATAATAGTGGTTCCTGCTGCATCCCTTCTTCCAATTTGTTCATTGAAATTTTCTCTCCACCATTTCTCGGATGGCGTGTACCCTTCGTTTGTGGTTGAATGCTTAATTAGTGACCACTTTTATTTGTACACTTATGTGATCATCTGCAGTGAGATACAAATTGCTCTAGAATTTACAGCCTAAGAATAGTTAGATTTGCCCCCAACAATTAAAATGTTTACTCATCGTGTACGTTGTTTGTACTATAGTTTAAAAGAAATTATTAGTAGATAAAATTTATTCGGTGTTAATTGTATTGGTTTTGTTGAGATGAAAATATTTGATTTACTAAATCATAATTTTGTATAAATATTGTATAATGAGATTTTTTTAATTTAATCCTGATTTGTAGACTTTCTTATCTAACTCATGATTTGTAGGTGTAAAATGCTGTTGTATTTGTATGAAAATGGTAGAGTGAATTGTTTTTCAATTTGATAACAAAGTTTAGGATTTTTTTTTTCTCTTTCTTTAGTTAGAGAGATGATATAGTGTTAGATATTCAATTGAGTTTAAATCTCACATTGAGTGAGTAGATATAAGAAAGTTGAGCAACACATAAGAAAAGAGATCCACAAACCTAATTAGGTGAGGAAGATGATAGATTGTAATATTAGGTGAGGAAGGTTGTATTACCTGGATTTGACAAAAAAAGTATATCACAAAATTTATGATCATTCTAAGGTTACAATGTTGGGTTAGATTAATGTGCTTTGTAATGCTTATCAAAGCACAAGTTCAAATATTGTACAATGATAATGGAGAAGAATATATGCAATCAAAACTTCAACAATTTTTAGTTAACAAAGGAATTGTTCATAAGATATCTTGTTCAAATACTCCAAAACAGAATGGGGTGACGAAATGAAACAATCTTCATCTATTATGAGAGGTCTAGCTGCACTGATTGGAGCTTATCTACCAACGATATATTGAAGAGAAGCTTTCACATATGTAGTATATATTATCAATTGAACATCATTTAGCTCTCTTGAGTATAAGACACCTCTTTAATCACATACAAATGTAATAATAAGTCTTAGAATTGTTGAATAAACAGACAAAATTTTTTGGTTGTCTGACTTATGTTTACTTACATAAGCAACAGAGAAGTAAATTGTCTCAAAGAGCTGAAAGATATGTGTTCCTTAGCTATATTGATCACCAAAATGGATACCAACGTTACAATTCACAAACCAAGCAAATATTTACAAGTATAGATGTAATTTCTCATGAGACATTGATAAATTTTTCCACTGATTATGAAATTCAGGGGGGAAATTATGATGACATTCAAACTTTTATTTCACAAGTTGATACTAAGTTCAAATTAGATAAAGAAAGTAAAAATTAGGAGATGATGAGAATGTGCTACAATATGATGATCAACAACCACATAATGAGAAAGAATTTGAGAACGTTGGGATCGAAGGTTTTCCATTAATGTTGATGATATAACACATCAGTCTCTCCTCAAGAATCTAATACAAAAAACCAGTCATCGCCTAAAAACCTAATACAATAGATTATGTCACTAGAGGTATTCGCAAACCTACTTATGGTCCTGACTTCACCAATAAGACCAAATATCCTATGAATAATTACATTTGTAACCAAAATTTGTCTAACTCAAATATCACATTTACTAGTCAAATATTTATTTATCTATTCCTAATAGTATGCAAGAAGCTTTAACTGACTCCAAGAGAAAGGATCGATCCCTTGAATGAGGAGAAACCAATAGGGTGTCAATGGGTCTATACTATGAAATTTGATACAGATGGTACAATTGAGATATTCAAAAGCTAGATTAATGACAACGGGATATACATAAGCATATGTAATATATTACATTGAAACACTTGCTATCGTAGTCAAAATTAGAACAGTTCAAGTATTGTTATCTCTAATTATAAACTTTGATTGGTCCTCACAATAATTTGACGTGAAAAATATCTTCTTACATGAGAAATTATTTAAAGAAATTTATATGGAACTACCAGAGGATGTGGGAATCCTATATAAGTAACAGGAAGGTATTCAAGTTAATAAAGTCATTATACGGACTAAAGCAATTGTCACGAGCATAATTTGTTAGATTCACCAAGTCAATGCTTGTTTTTAGATGTTAATAGAGTAACCAAGATTATCCTACCTTGTTTATAAAGAAAAAAAAAAGGAAAGATTACAATTTTGATTATCTATATTGATGACATGATAATTACAGAAGATGATCTAGACAAACACAAGACATTGAAATAGTATTTAACAAATGAATAAATTTTAAATGAAAAATCTTAGTCCTTTTTAAATACTTCTTTAGAATTGAGATTTCAAGATCAAAATCTTATATTTTTTCCTCCTAGCAAATTATACATTGAATTTATTGAAAGAAACTAAAATAACAGCATACAAACCAAAAATTCTTCTCTAATTGAAAGAGAATTGAAGTTGTCTATTAAAAAATATTAAACTCCAACTAAAAAGAGAGATACCAATGAACAAATTTAAATAAATTACACCATAAAATATACATTTTAAAAAAGTAATCATTTAAAAATAATATTTATTTCATAGATCTAAATAAAAATATGAATATATACAATTAAATTATAAATAACTCTTTAATAATTAATATCCTTTTCAATAATAATTTTATTTTGATCGCTTTATTTTTCAGAAAATATACAAATAAAATTTACTAGCAACTTTATTTTGATTATTTAATCTCTTAAAAATATTAAAATAAAATTCATTCACAATAATTAGTGGATATCAGAATGTAATATTACTATAGTTATATATGTTACTCGAGTATTACTAATATAAAATAGTAAATTGGATATGTAAAGTGTATAAGATTTGTACACTGTTATTCAATCCTGTTATATATAATAAGTTTATTAACTTTTATTTTTATTTTAAAATTATAACAATAATTTCATTGTTCAATTAATATCCATAACAATAGTTGGTAGTGATTTGGTATTCACACGGAAAACCTTCAGTCAACTTCACCGACGCGTATAGTCTTAGCTACCAATCTACCTCTCTGCATAGAATTAAATTCTACCTTTTTTTAATTGAAAAAGGAAAGAAATTTGGTCTGAAAGTGACAAATCTGGCAAATCTGAATGGGCAGTCATGGAAAAACATAAATTTGCAAAACCAAATAATGATCGAGTCTTCGTTGACTCCTGCTGCTGCATGAGACAGAATTACAACTGTTCATTGCAAGAAGCTTTACCAATGTTTTGTTTTGATCCAATCCAAACACAACTTTACTTTCAGATCATCTTAAACATGAAATTACTTTTAAACCAATTTAAATTATTTTTATTTTTTTAATTCCAAGTATTAAACAGTTTTATTATAATTTTATTTGATAAAACTAACCGTAATAATTTACAAGTTGATAAATTAATTTATTAAATAAGAACTATTTTAAAAAATAATTAAGTATAATTACATAAATTTATTATATAAACCATTTGTGTTTTTAAACAAAAATATATTATTTTGTATAACTGTAATTTTCATTTATTATAAAAACGAATTTTTTTATTACTTCTATTTATTTATTAAAAGTTATATATAGTTTTTCATTTGAATCAGTCATTTTGTTTGAAAAAATTGATCTCATAGGTATCAATCAAAATTGATATCTTTTAAAAATTTAAATTTATTTATTTCTTAGTTTAAATTACTGTTATATTGAAAACATTTGCTACTTTAATTTATTATATATTTTTGTAATTTGATCTGAATAAAAAAATAAAAATAATAGAATAAATAATAAAAATAGTACAATATATGGTTATATGTATAATATTAAAAGTAACAACTAAAATAAATTAAAGTTAATATGAAAATGTATTAAAATATAAGAGTATCATTATGTAATGAAATACATAATGAAATATTAATTAGATCTATTTAAAACGTTAAATTATTTTTAATTTGAATTACGTAAAAAAAATATCATCGTGTTTTAAAATTGAAATACATAATAATAGGTAAAGTAAATTTAAGAGAACAAAAATATGTTATAATATAAAGAAATAATAATAAAAGAAAATTAAATAAACTACAAAGTATAATAAGTTAGAAACTTCTAAAATAATAATTATCTTCATCTACCTACCAAATACTTTTGTATTGATTGTCAAATTAACTTAACAGTTGAATAAATTAGTAATTAATTTATTAGTTTTACTAAATATATTTTATGTCAACTTATTAGATACTTGTTTATAGTTTAAGAAATAAATGTGTAAGAGTAGCTCTTTTGTGGACAAAATTTATTTGAAGAAATGTTAATACTAAATATAAATATTTTTTAAATAGAAATTTAAATTTTGGTTCAATACATACATGTGAAAAGGGTCTTAGCCTCTCCTATATCAGTTTATAGGCTTGACAACTTGTTAAATGTATAAATTGTAATTTCTCAATTGAGTTGCTAGCTAAATATTATTTTTTTATGGAAAAAATACCACACTCAAATGACTGAATAACACCGAAACTGATTAATTGGTGATAAATTTGGATAATTTGCATAGACTTTTAAGTTAAACTTTATAGTTGTCTCTTTATACACACACAAAAAACATATATATGATTTAGAACTATTTAAGAGTAAAAATAGAAGCAAGTGTTAAGAGTAAATTGACAACTCATTAACTCAAGGTAAAATTGAATTAGTAGTTGGATATGGTGTTTATGGTGCAATTTGATTTGGTTATTGATTAAAAATACATTTAAAACAAAAATAAAAATTATATACTTAAAAAAAACTTAATTGAAAATTTTTTGAAGATTTTTAATTAAAAATACTTTTAAATAAAAAATAAAATTATATACGTATAAAAAATTTATTGAAACAAAATTTTGGAAATTTCTTGCTTGATTAACAGGGTAAGGAAAGAAAATGTTTAAATCTCTTGTTTAGTTTAATTATCATTCTCAACCAATGATTAATAGGAGCTGGAAGTTTTCCTCATAACTACTAAAATTTATTGGGAGTGACTTCTTCATTACTCCTTTCATTAGGTACCTCAATCTAGCTTTATTTTATTATATTACATCCACAAACTAATTTCGTTTATTTAATATATCTATTTTTGGTCTAGTTTGTATTTCTCTATCTGTAAATGACAAATCATGTAAAATTGAAAAATCATTATATAATAATATAAACATTGTAATAGAAAATAAAAAGAGATGTTTGAGATATTTTTCATTTTTTTTCTACGGGGAGAATTTAATATGTTTATTATTTTTATTAAGACTAAGCGTGAACTATTTGAAGTGAAATGAGAAGATTTAAAGAAAGTTGAGCTGATAGTCTAAGTTGAATTTCGTAAAGAATGGTTATTAAAATGGTGAGAAATATCAAATAAAAATTTATTTTTAAAACATTTTTCAACGCTTTAGTTACTCAAAATTATAAAAGTTTTAATGGTATTAGTATGAGTAAAGAATGATAGAAGTCAATTTAGTCATGATGGAAAGAACTTTTATTAAATAGGGAGTGACTTTTTAAGTCTATGCATAACTTTTCTTTATATCTTTTTAGGGTTAACTTTTACCACAATGATTGTATCATGTGGTCTAGAAATAATGACTTATATTGGATTAAATAATTATCACTAAACAAAAAGTTATAGTTGATAGTCAGAATGTTAATCTTTTTAATTAAGAACATAACCATTCAAGTATTAGAATTTGATTAAACTTAACCTATCCTGGCATTAATGTCACTCATAACAATTTTCACCTTCACAACTATCTCACTATAAATCAAATTCTTCAATTTTTATATTCACTAGAACAAAACTTTTATTAAAAGAAATTTAAGTATTTTTATTTAGAAATAAAAAGATTGTTACAACTTAATTATCATTTTAAATAAATTATAAAGATAAGAATTGTAAGAACTATAGATGTCTATCAATTAGAACAATATGAACTTATATTATTTTAATATTTATCTGCACACAAAAGTGTTAGTATATATATCAAATCTTATAATGTTTGTTATTATAAAAATCACTAGTATATTGGGTCGCTTGAGTAAGAAATGCATCCATATTAACAGGAAGCTCAACACATAAAGAAATTTTTTTGGACGAAGTCCAACTACGAGAGCACGCATGAACATTATGAGATGTAAATAGGGAATTTACTATATGTTTTGACAAATCAAGTTATATGTTGTCGAAACAACTCGATATCTCCTTATATGATATTGTGTAAAAAGGATAAGCGCACGTAAGGACACGACCATAGATTTGCAATCGAGAGTCTTACACAAAAGGTGTCAAATGTATCTATGCCGAAGAGAGTCCCACTAAAAGGGCACGCATGAACATTATTATATGTAAATAGGGAATTTATAGATGCTTTGACAAATCAAGCCATATGTTGTTGAAGCGACTTGATATCTCCTTATATGATGTTATGTAAGGAGGCTAAGGACACGACCATGGATTTGTAATCGACAAACTGAGTTTAGAGCCTTACACAAAAGGTGTCAAATGTGTCTATGAAATTCTAAAGAAGAGAGTAGTATCACTCCAAGGTTGGTCTCTCAAGTGTAGTGAGGAGCAACCTGCAATATTCTCCTAGGTCTTTGGAAAATGGATTGGCCTGGGTGAGATAAGCCTTGACAAACAATAAACAACGTCAGTGTTCCAACCTTAAGTCTATTGAGATAAAAATCATTAGGGTCAATCGTCGCATTCTATGTATTGTCCACTTTGAACCTGAGGGTTCCATCACAATTTTGTCCCTAAAATGTGTTTAGAGGGTTAAGGCAAGGTGTATTTAAACTGTCCTTCGTTTCGACTCTTAAGAAATGTGAGAATGTCGACGTACCAGGAGAAGGCCCTCAGTCGAGGTCTGAGGGGAATGAGGATTTTTCTTTAGAACCACCGTTCCATTCCTCCTAGTAGAGGGCTAAGGAAACGACGAATTGACTTTGGAATTACTTTTTCATTCTCACAGATAGTGTCAGTAACCCAACCTCATTCTTGAAATAACATTATTATGATCAATCATTGTATTTAAGATATTGTTCTCTTTGAAATTAGAAACTCCAGTTATGATTTTATCCTTACAAGATATTTTAAAAAAATCAAAGAAAGAAGATGTATTTACATTTTTATTGACCTTAACTCCTAAATAATATGAGACTATGGAAGATATGGAAACATTTATATATGAACATGATTAATTTAATAGTTATAGTAGAACTCTCTTATCATCACTAATAACTAATACTTTAATTCCAAAAAGTATAAAATAATATTTTAAACCTTGTATATGATTTTATAAAACTAAATTAATAAAACTATGTTTTGAACTCTTCCTATGTTTAAGGTAATTCTAAACTTATAAGAAGATTTAACAAAACATATGACCAAATATAAATATTAATTATCAGCATGAACATTTAAAGTGTATTAACAATAGTAGTATTGGATGTAAATAATAAATAAAGTTAATTTTTTTCTTTAATGTGTGGTATCTTTGCCCTTAAATAATAATACAATTTGTATAAATAAATAAAAATTAAATAAGTTACAAAGTTAACTGAAATAGCTTATTGCTAGAAGTTTATAAAATAAATTACTTTAATAACTTATCAAATATGTTATTTAAATTAATATAAGATAGTTTAAATAACTTGTTAACTTTATCCAACACACTCTATGCAGTCGTCATCATAAGATAATATAAACTCTTCTATTTACAAAGGTTACTCCCAGATAATTAATTATTACATTACTTTTAATATTTATTACATTACTTTTTATATTTTCATATAGTTCAAATTAAAAAAATAACGTTATAAATTGAATTGAGAAATAAAAAAAGTTTTAATTTTTGAAAATAAATAAAAATTAAATTTTACTAATATTATTGCATCAGCTTATTTAAATTTGACTTGTCCAGATAAAAATACCTATACAACTTAAAAAAATACTAAAAATTTTAATTATTATAAAAAATGTAAAATTATAATTATATAATACTATATTTTTGTTTAAAAATTATAAATTTCATTTATATATTTATGTCAATTTATAGTTACCTATTTATTACTTACTTTATCAAACACTTATAATATAATAAATCTCACTTATTTACTCAACTTAAAATTCATAAATTAAGAATTTATCAGGTTGAAGTAATTTATTATCTACCAACTATCTCATAGTATAATAAACTTTATTTATTTACTCAACTAAAAATTTTTAAATTACAAATTTTACCTGCTAGAGAGTAATTTATTAGCTACAACTATCTTATTACTTGCCAAGAGCCTCTTAGATTTAGTTCAATTTGTATAGTTTATGTTTTTCTTTATAAAGTGTTTTTCAATAAAATAATTTTTTTTTATAGTTTATGTGCTTGAAAAGTAAATATTTTTAATCTTTCAAGAAAGAAGACATATTTATTTCTTATATAAGTAATTTTAGAAATTATTTCTCTCAGAAACACTTATTTTAAATTTAAACAATCTTAAACTTAACAAAATAATATATAAATTGAGGATAGTTTTTATTTACGCCAAAAATTGGTTTTGTACAGTATTATATTAAAATCTAAGTTGTAAGATTGAAAACTTACATGCATGTGCAAGTCACTATTTGACAAAATATGGATGATTGTGACTACATAACATAATTTTAAAAATTGATGTTAAGTTTTTGTTACAAGATATAATAATCATTTATGAATATAGTTATCTGTACATAATATTTCTCCAAAATAAAAATAAAAAAGTAGTTAAATAAGATTAAATTATTTTCATATCTTATTATTATAAGTAATATTTAAAAGTTAATGATATAAATTAGAAACAATTCATCGTTATTTCATAAGTTGTTTTTATAATCTCTCTGTAATATCTATACTTTACTCTCTATTAAAAGTCTTCTATTCAATTTTTATTTTTTTACTGTGTTTATTATTAATTATATTTTATTTATTGTTTTTATTATCTTCACTTTGTTTGTATCTGTTTGTTAATGAAACATAATTTTAATCAAAAGATACCTTGTCTTTCTAGAAAACACAACCAAACAAATCCTATATTAACAAAAACAACTAACTACTACACCAACAACAATAATAACAATCTCATTTCCATGACACATTAGAATTGGGTCCCTTGAACCTATTGAAATAAATAGTATATATAAGAATATCATAATCCAAATACAGACTATCTTATAGCTGAATTTGGACATAACATGAAGAGAGGATGATTCTATAATATATGGCATCACAACATGAATGGTACAAGAGAATATTGGCTTGAGTTAAGCCTTGAAAGGAAATGAATGACATTGTTCAACAAAAAATCTCCATATTGGTAGCATTAGTAGTGACCCACAGCCTTGCCACACCTCAGAGCATTACTTGGAATTGGGTACTCATCTCTCCATGAATTTGCAGGGGAATACACCCTCAGATAAAATTGCTGGCCCAAATACTGATGAACCCAATTCTCAGACCTCACATTCCACATCCCCACATTGTCCAAAGGCATGTAAAGTGCAGTCCATGACTTGGGATAAACCTGTCAAACCAAATAATACTTTTCAATATCATAGTACTAATGTCAATGAAATGACCTTTTCATGAGTCTTATAAAAGTTGTTTACCCTATTAGTCAATCAGAAATCACTGCATGATGGTTTTATCTTAAAGTAAATTCTAATATGAATTCTGATATAAAGAACATCACATATTAAGAGTTATATCACAAGGTTACCTGAACTGTGGAACGAGAAATTGTATCTCTTAAATTGTAACTAAGCCTGCTTGCTTGTGACCATTGTCCTCCATCCATTCTGCTCATTCCAATGAAGAGAAGCATTATTATAATGTCTAATTAGTATGACAAGAATGTTACATGTGTACACTTTTGTAAGTTCACTGGAAGATAACAAAGAACTCAGTCAGAATTTCAAGAGATACATGTTACTACAAGTTGGTGAAGGCAAAAACCATTGATCTCAAAGAACATGAGAGAGTTTCATTGAAGTAACTCATTGTATTAATTGAATGAAAATAGAAAAAAAAAAAAAAAAAAAAAAAAGATATAAATGAGTGTGCTGCATGTATCATATATAGAGCTTATTGAACTATGACACTAACTAATCAGAAAGCAAGTAGAATCAAGAGGGTAACACTATGAAGTTTAGTATCAAATTTGCCGATGAAAGGAATGATCTGGTGATCTTACCCTACTACAAAGAAGCTGTGGCCGTCAATGTGCCAAGATTCCACAGTGTCTTCAGTATTCTCAAACACAACCTCCAGATAGGCACGGAAATCGGCTTCCATGACAGAAGTTTGAAGGTAACCACCACCACCAGTGGGGTTGTCAGGGATACTTCCAAGAGAGAACACCCCTTGGATCTTGTAGTAATCAGCCAGTTTAAGTGGTGTATCAGCAGGTATGAAGGACACACTATTCACAGCATATCTCTGCTTGCCATTGATAACTGGAGCAGAATTTTGAAGTCTGATTGTACGAGTTGTGTTTATCAAACCATAATGGTATGATCCTTGTGGATTAGGTCTTGGCCCACTTGCTGTTAAATTCCTCCTGATTTAATTATAGATATGTAGTAAGTATGGTAGTACTGTGTTATACAATATATTTCAGAGACAAGATAGTACAAAAATTTGACAGCATAAAATCACAACCTTGTTAAATATCACTTTAGCTCTTCACTATGGAATAATTAGATCTCAAATACAACACTAATATAATAATGTGGTGGAGCTAATTCATGGCATGTCTCAGTTTTCATAATTGTAAATGATAAAAAAGGATTTTAGAGGTACTTGGAATGGTTATTTGATTAGAATTGGAGTTTGCAAACCTTTTATTATGTAGATTTCTGAAAGGAAACTTCAATTCTGATTGAATAACAGTACTAAAAACACATATCATCAAAGTTTTGTCTTAATAAAAAAATTGCATTAAACATTATCAGCCAATATCAATATCTAGTTAATGGAGAAGAAGATGAAAATGTGAATCTAAGTACTTAACTGAGTAAAAAATTATTCTGGAAAGTCACATGTATCATTTAGCTTTTGAATATAAAATAAATACCTAAGGGAGCGAGCTTGGTTTAAAGACCAATCAACTTGAATAGTTGGCCCCCAAGGAAAAAGGCCAGTAACTCTTCCTCCAGAGTTACTGTAACGGAAAATGGAGGTAGCATTCAACACTTGAGCGGTAAATCGTGTTGTGACAACAATAAGGTAGTCTTGGGGTGGTTGATCAGCTGTAACCAACACAGAGTAAGTCTGCCCCAGATGAACATCAAGTGAGTCATAAATGTTCTGGAGAGTGTGGGTCCCTTCCACCTCAACAATTGTCATTTTATGACCTTGGATTCTGAAATTGATTGAAGTTGTGAGACCCACATTTGAAATCCTGAATCTGTATGTCTTGCCTGCACAAAAAAATCAAATACCTCATAATTTAACATGAAATTATTCATCCAAATTATAGATACATCTACTATGGCATCAGCTTTCAAGTAAACAAGTTGCTTAAAGTTCTTGTATACCTTGATCAACAGTGAATGTGTAGGCATTGGAACCACGTCCATTGATGATAAGTCCATCAGGGAAGGGAAGGTCACTTCCACCATCTAAAATAGCCCTCAAATCCTGCAAGAATAAACACAATTTTGGTGCTTTTTTAGTCTCTTTTGAAACACATTTTGTAGTGAACAAAACAAGTCAAATGGTTAAGGACACAAGCTACAACTAGTAGCCTCTATTGGGAAAATCACATCCAGAGGAATTATTAGATGGTCCCAAATCACCAAGTGTCTATTGTTTCCATCAATCTTCACGCGCAATATATAATAAAGATTTCCAATTTACGAGAGAATTAATGGCATTTAATTACATGTCAGGTCAAAATTAGTCTGTACCATAAACCGTAATAACTTTCCCTGGCTCAACAAGACACTTGGGTAGGATTTCTTTGGAAAGTGTAGATTGTTTCTTAGTTATATTGCATAGAATACAAGGACTAATAACATTGGGAATGCAAGCAAGATGTGTAAAGTGGAAAAGTAAAAACGTATGTACCCTTAATTTGAATTAAAATATTTGCAAACTTAGCCAAATCCAACAACAATTATCCAAAGAAACCAACTTACTGTGTGATTTCTCTTGTACCAGTCTCCTGCCAATATAGTGAAATCTCCTGCAGGAGGAGGGAACGGCACCGGAATCCCGGGCCGGCTCGCAATTTTGAAGCCACCATAACCTCCTGCTGCCTTGTGGAATGCAAGGGAAGGGTAGTAGAAGTAGCTACCAATTTGATCCTTTACTTGAAGAACATAAGTGAAGTTCTGCCCTGGTGGAATTGGACAATTGGTACCATACACTCCATCCTGCCATGAATTTCTCCTCTGCAGCACTCCATTCCTATACAAAAAATTAAGTAGTATAACACTGAATTCTCTTCAAATGAATATTACAATTTACACATGCATTGAAATTGCAGACATAGCCTTGAGATTACTATCTACTTATTTGGTTCTCATTAATTTGCACATCATTGCCTCCTTCCATTCATGTATTATAGTGTAACATTAGCAGATTGAATCAGCAATTCAATATTTTCTAGATCAGACAAGTATTTATATTTCAATCAGGGGGTATCTATAGTGGAATTTGGATTCTCTAATGGGTATTTTGTGTCCCTCTATTTTGCCTAATAGACTGATTTTGATACATTAAGAATAGCCACTTTTAATTAATCAAACTTTACTAAATTTCTCTGAATAAACAAACATGAGATTAACAATAGAAGCATCTTGTGATCTAGTGAACCACATAACAGAAAATCAGTGACAGCTCCAGTTCAATTATTTTTAAATCACCCAGATCTTGCATGTAGCATATAATATATTCCAATAAGAAACACAAACCATGTTCTTAATTCTGCATTATCCCTTTTAAACGCTGCATTATCCCTTTTAAACGACGCCGTAGCATCCAAGAATAGGCTCTCATAAATAGTGAAAAAAAGAGAAAGGAAAAGGAAAAGGAAAAGTCTTTTTCTGCTGCTGATACTTTAAGAGTGGACTAAACAAGAAGGAAACCAGAGATAGAGAGAGAGACTAACCAAGATAAGAGGAAAGGTTCATCCAAGCTATTGAAAACATTGATAATCAAGTTATCATTGGTCACAGCCTCAATTTGTGGCCCTGGAAATTGCCAGTTTATCAAAATCCCCTGCCATAAGGATTTTCACACCAAACATCAATTTCATTCTTAAGAACAAACAAAAAAAATTAAAGTGATAAAGGAACATTAAAACAATAACATAAACAACATAAGTACCTGTTGTTTAACACCAAGAGGATAAATGTCTCCATATGTGACATTCCAAGTATAAAACCTATAAGGGTCCTCCCCTCTAGCAGATGCCACTAACAACACTACCAAAAATAAGACACTACACACTCTCATGGAGCACCCCATTTCTTAACTCTTGGTGTTTCCCTTCCCTCCCTAACCCAAAATGTGGATATGAGAAAAAAATAACAAACTTGCTTCAACTTTGAACCAACCAAGTTCTCTATTTTTTTAACAGAGCACCCTCTTTTCCTTTGTGCAAAGGGGTCACAACCAATCCTTTGCTTTTTGGCTTTTGCTTTAGAACTGAGCCTAGACGGCTGATATAAAGAGAGATAATGTCGGTAGAAAGAGAAAGAGAAAACCAAAGGATTCTTCAACAGAAGCAATGGCTCAATAGGGAACCACCTCTTGCATTTGCATGTGGATGTGTGAAATGGTAGCCAGAGGCATAATTGAGCTGTACCCAACAATGGCAGTACCTTTATAATGACTGTCAGCAACCTCGCGACCCTTCAAATTGACCATAACTAAGCTTTTGTTTAGTTTTAGGTGGTTTACTGTTTACGAAAATGAATTAATTTGCACAATGGATATTTAGAATTTGTTTTTGTTCGGTTATATTTAGAATTTGTTTGAATTAACATAATAAGATTTAAAGAAAAAAATATATGTAAAAATTTAAAAATAATTGGATAGATGTAATGTTTTTTAATTGATATATTTATCAAATTTCTTGTTGATCTTTTAAAATAATCAATTTAACTATACATCTAGGTGTATTGATGTAATTGAAAATTATTAATTACATTATAAGTCAATTATTCTAAAAAATCAATTAGTAATTTTATAAATATATTAATTAAAAAATATATATAATATTTATTAAATTATTTTTAAATTTTTTTAAATTTTTTTTAAATTTTTTTAAATTTTATCATTTATCTATTAATCCAAATAATCTTATCATTTACTTAAAATTTATTTAAATTCTTTTAAATTTACTTTCTTAAATTCATTTTCGAAACTAAACAAAAGTCTTTATGTTAAAAATACCATAAAAGAAATCAAATAAATAAACATTTCCCAAATTCTCATAACTAAAAAAATTACTTACCATATAAAATATAAAGCTGCAGTGCAGTGGAATAACATTTTACTTTGTATGCTAATAATGCCTTAATGATAGAACACAGCTTTAAACTATAAAATTACACATTACCATAGCAACTTGTACTAATAGAAGGTTTAACTTAATTTACTTTAATTGTGAGAACGGATGAAAAGAAAAAGTTAACATGATTTAAGTACGACATATGAGGGATGAATGTGTCTTTTTGTTGTATGTTGTGTTTTGTTGTGAAGGGATGAACATTTAACAGATATGATCCAGAAACAGTGCATTAGGGTCTACTTTGTCTGCAGGTGTTTGAAAATCCTGTTCTTGTGCATTGAAAGCCGCTAACTACTTTATGTGACACAGTGACACTTACTAGATTTTTCATTCTACACGTTCATTTCATGGCTCATAATCCATTTCTTAATGTTCTCATTTTAGAAAAGAAAAATACAGGTTGTTGTTGTTTTATGATTGGATTGGGTTTCTTCTGAACAAGAAGAAAAAGCAAATCAGTAAAAAAAAAAATCACAGAACTTGAATCTAATATGATGTCATTAACATTTCAGCAATGTAAGAAAAAATATGCATAATAAATTTTAAACAAAATATCTCAAATATTGCAAAGAAAGTAAAATGATAATAATTTTACCCAATTGATTTTATTAGTTTGAAAGAATATTGTTTTAAATTTTGGTGTAACGGGGGCATGTAACTTAATTTGGTAATAAAGAGAAAGCAAAACATATAAACAGGTTAGCATGCTGTTTGTGCCTAAAATAAATTAAAATTACTTAATTGGTATTTTTTTATTCATATGTGTGTTATTTAACTGTTATATACACCTGTTTGCTTGTCAAGGCTTCTTAAATATTCATTTATTCAGTTACTTAAAATTAAAATATCCTGTAATAATTTATATATTTATTGAGACAAACTTTGCAGTTTAAACTGAACTATTTAATTATTTAAATATTTAAATTCAGTAGTTTAAAATATCTTGTAATAATTTATATCTTTATTATAAAAAAAATTATGTTTTTGTCTGAAATATTTAATTATTTGCTTATTTAAATTCAGCTAATTAAAAATATTCTACCATCACTTATTAAGACTAACTTTTCAGTTCTTCTCAAGCATTTAATATTTAATTTTTTCAATACTCATATCAATAGCATTTGTAGTCATGTTATTTTATTTGTACTAAAATAGGGAAAAAAATAAATTAGTTTCCCTTTAGTTTTTTTTGCCTATTTGTTGTGTTTTTATTGTTTCCAAAGTTACATTTAATGTTCTGTGAATGAAATAATTTTTTTCTAAGTTTATAATTTGTTATATAGTCATGAAACAAATATATATTCGTGTTTTATAAAATGAAAACAACTATCTATCAATTCCATTTAATTTAAATGAAAATTATATATATAGTCATAATTTTTTAATTAATCTTTCATATGATACATGAAAAAAGTAGTTTAAATGATTTTCATTTTTGTTTAAAAAATAAAATAAGGACAGATTTGAAGACCAAAATAAATATTAAAAACTATTTTTGAAGAACAAAATAAATGTTAAAATAAAAAGTAATTTTTGAATAAAAACAATGTAATGATTATTTTGTAGAGACTTGAAAAACAGAAGACAATATGATTTGAATTTGCTTACATTCATAAGAATAATTTTTTATTCTTTTTTCCGGCTTCTGATTATTTTATAAAAATACCAAAATAAACAGTTGAAAACTTGAATATTTAAAAATGTAATTATAAGTGTTTTAATGGATTTTCACGGAAATGTGTGCTCGTTTAATTTAAGGGATGTTCACAGAAAATATATATGGAAAATATATATCAAACTGAAACAATCTTTATTGTAAACAACTGACACTTACTATTCCCAAATAAATACAAATATGAAAGCAAATACAAATTTTAATAATGATTAAAATAACTTTTTAAATAATGATTTTAAAAGTAATCCTTAAATGTTATTCAAAATATATACTTGATTGGATCACTATTTTAATTATAATCATAAAGTTGTCATTATTTACAAGGCAACTCCTTCCTATATTAATAGTCCCATTATAAGTTGTTGTGAAGCATTGCAAGAGGTTTTTCTGTTTAAGTGGTGAAATGTTTTTATTTATATGAACAGTTTTTTTTTTTTCAAAATAAATGAATAAGTCAAGTTAGTGTAGTATGATTTTAATGTAAAGTCTGACATGATTTTGGTTTGATTAAAGTAAAATTATGTTAATTTGTTACATTATAAATATAAAATTGTTTGATAATGAGACAATTTTTACTAAAATAATTGAGGTAATTTCTTTCAATTGAAGTCCTTCGAGTCACATCATATGTTGTGATAGTATATTACATTTATTGGTTTTATAATCTATATTTAATATAAAAAAGGAAAAATAAAAATCATGATATTGCTAAAGAAAAATGAAATCATAATCAAATGAACGAAATATATATACTATGACCTTAAAAAACATACGAAACCAAAATAAGAGAAAGAAAAAATAGATCATATGATATTGACAAAGAAAAACACAACCAAAATAGGAGAAATAATAGATAGAATAGACAATATGTTTGTTTATTTACATAAACAATCAATCTAGATTATATCTTTGTACTAAACTATCTAGTTTGTTTCTGTATATTAGATTATTTAATCTATTTGTGTACACTAGACCATCTAGTTTATTTACACACATTAAACCATTTAGTTTGTTTACCTTTGTCAGACTATTTAGTATATGTTTACGTATACTATATCATCTAATCCATTTGTTTACACTAGATCGTCTAATTTGTTTGTGTGTACTAGACTTCTAGTTTATTTATTCACATCAGATCATCTAATTTAGTGAGTTTGTTTTCACATTTTATAATTGATGAATACAATTTTACTTACACTTAAAAACTTTAATCATTATATTTTTTTTATTGTAATTTTATTTGGTTAATTTTCTTATAATTTTGCAATGAATCCAGGTTTCTATTTAATTAATTTTTGTTTCATAATGAATTATGTTTTACTATTGATCATTTTGAAATTTATTTTCTAGAAAATAATTGTTTTTGAATTCTTGTTGAAAATTCATTTGTTTTTATTTTATTATAATTATTGGTTAATTTACTTAGTTTTAATCAATATATCGTACAATTAGTCAAAGGTAAAAGGTAAAAGATAAACTTCTCATTGAGTAGACATTGAAACAAAATGAGATATTGAATAATTAAGTAATGCTTGTTTTGTTGATAAGATTCTCTTGAGTTTGATTCGTTTGTTTGAATAATCATCTTCTTATTATGTTTTTCTTCTGCTTGTGTTAGTTATACATCTTCATCTTCTATTATTCCATGAAAATTCAATATGATAATAAAGCAAGTTGATCTCGCTCTGTTACTCTTCCTTTTTCTCTTGATTTTCTCTTCTCCCTGTTTTCTGTTATACTTTGTTTTCTGTTTATTAAGTTTTGGTTTCGTTTTTCTGTACTTAGATCATTGTCTCTATTTTTTCTTTCTTTATTCTGATTTTGTTTTTCTTTGGGAAGATCATGACCTATTTTTTTGCTTCCCTGGTTTTAGTTTCGTTTTTCTAGATCTAGTTTTATTTTTTCTCTAATAAGATCATAGTCTTTGTTGTGATTTCTCTCGTTCTGAATTTGTTTTTCTTTGAGAATATCATAATCTCTATCTTTGTTTCTTTAGTTATGGTTTCATTTTTCTTTGGCAAAATTATAGTTTGTATTTTTCGTTTATATGATTTTGGTTTTGTTTTTCGTTGACAAAATTATGATTTCTATCTTTTATTTATTTGATTTTTGTTTCTTTTGGAAAGGCCATGGTCTCCGTTTTTGTTTTTTCCATTTTAGTTTTGTTTTTCTTTCACAATATCAAGTCTCTATTTTTTGTTTTTCTTTTTTTATATTAATCAGATACCTAACCACACACAATAGTTGATTTGAATTGAAATCATGCCAAAATAATATTATTTTAAGAAAAACTTTAATTAACCTTAATGAAAGTTATTTCAGCCCCAAACAACAACTTTATATTAGACTATAATCGTCACCTTAATCAAACTAAAATTATATCAAATTGACACAATTTTTTATAATAAAATTATAACAAGATGATACAACTTATTTATTTAATAAAGAAAATTTACCTATTTTGATGAAAATAGTGTAGAATTGCACTGCTTTAGGTAAAAATGAATTTGTGGTTGAGTTATTTTAGATTTGTAAAATGTTGATGTTTGGTTTTTATTTAAGAGATTAAAATTTCATTAAAATCAAATAATATTTTTACACTTCAACTCTTTATTTAAAATAATCATTAAAAATTCCAACATTTTCCCCCTTCAATCTTGTATTAAAAGAAGAAAATGGTTTTGCACTTGAATAATTTAAAAAAAAAAAAAACTTATTAAAATAAGACAATATGATAAAAAAAAGCCCAAACGCGACATGTATTTCCCGTAAGAATTATAATAAAAGGTAAAAAACCATTATTTAAGTTTATAAATCATTATATGAATTACTGAAACCCGATAACTACTATAAAAACAAAGGGCTCAACGAAAACCCAACGCGTAACTGGGCCCGGCCCGCAAACTCATTCATTCAGGTTTTCTCTTACCTCCTTCACTTTGCTGCATCACCGCCATCGCCATCGCAACAATGGAAGATTCTCACCACCACCACCACCACCCCGACGACACCGACCACCACCCACCCTCCTCCTGCCCTCCCACCACCGGCACCTGCTGCAAGTGCGGAGGCCCTACCACCTTCGCCCCCCCTCAGCCAATCCCCACCTTCTCCCCTCCCCCAACCTACCGCCCCATCCGCGCCCCGGCAATCCCCCCAGACCCCAACACCACCCGCGCCATCATACTCTCCCCTGTCCCACAAGCTCAAAAAGTTCCCATTTTGCCCCCACCCTACGATTTCCAAACCCCCACCAAGCGAATTCACTCCCCCGATGATATTCGCCACTTCCAAGACTCCTTCTCCGGCAAAAACTTCCTTGGCTTCGTTGTCGCCCTTTCCGAATCCATCCGCGGCCGCAGAATCTCCGATCAATGCCACCAATCCCCGACCACTCTCGCCATTCTCTCCATCCTCGAAACCCTAACCCTATTCGCCGACGAAACCCCCCCTGTCCCGCAATCCGCGCGTTACGGCAACGTCGCGTACCGCACCTGGCATGAGAAAATGTCCAATTCCGCAGAATCACTGATCCTAAAGCTCCTCCCGGAGAATCTCCACCCGGCGACTGTCGAACTCGTGCCCTACTTCACTGACTCCTGCGGGAACGCGAGCCGTATCGACTACGGCACCGGCCACGAGACCAATTTTGCGGCGTGGCTGTACTGCCTGGCGCGGCTGGGAGTGGTCGGAGAGGAGGATTATCCGGCGCTGGTGGCGAGGGTGTTTGTGAAGTACTTGGAGCTCATGAGGAAATTGCAGTTGCGGTATTGCTTGGAGCCTGCAGGGTCTCATGGCGTGTGGGGGCTTGATGATTACCACTTTTTGCCCTTCATATTTGGGTCTTCCCAATTGATTGATCACAAGTATATGAAGCCTAAGTCCATTCATAATCAGGATATCTTGGAGAATTTCTCCAATGAGTATCTTTACCTTGCTTGCATTGCCTTTGTGAAGAAGGTGAAGAAGGGTGTGTTTGCCGAGCACTCACCCATGTTGGATGATATCAGTGGGGTGCCCAATTGGAACAAGGTGAACAGTGGGTTGCTCAAAATGTACAAGGCTGAGGTTCTTGAGAAGGTCCCCATCATGCAGCATTTTCTCTTTGGATCGATAATTAAGTGGTATGTGCGATGCAGTTTTGATTGTATTGCTTTGATTTGGTTCTCTCTATGCCCTTAAATGTGTTTGCCATAGTTACGCTGTAGTTTTGGTTAGGTGTACGGAGTGTGGGAATCAGGTATAATATAGATTAAGAGTGTGTTTGGCATATTATCTCTAATGCTTGTGTATTTGTGCTCTCACGAAGGACACCCGTTTGCTGGGGAAAACGGGCATCCAAATTCGGATTGGATGCTATCATGGATAGCATCATCCGGTGGTGAAAGGACATCATCATCATTGCACAACCCAAACCAACATGTAGATGGAAAGTCTAGCACTTGGGGCACCACCTGTAGATGTTCCTTTGCCAATGCCAAATAAGCTGACATTAGCTGTAGTGAACCCTACTATTATGGAAGTTGTTGTATTCCATGTCCATCATTATCTTGAGCTGACTGGGAAAATATCTTGTTGACAACACCGTCTAGAGGACCACTTTCTGCTTCCAACCCTTTTGAATTGAAACCCATCACCAATCATTTTCCTGAAAAATCCAAACTCCAGGTGAGCCACATAGGTAGCAAATGGTAATCTGTCTGTGTCTAGAGCATACTACAAGTTTATACTATAAGCCAACTATCCAAAAAGTTTTGCCTGTTAGTTGAGGGAACATGAAATAGTTGTGGGATGAATGTAAATAGATTTATTCATGTAAGAGAGTGCGCATCTAGGGTGTGCTGAAATTTATTTATTTTATTCGAAGAATTAGGTTGGCAAAGATAGAAGTAGAAATATGGACCACTGTCATAGACATCCTAATACTGTGTCATAGATTAACGCTATCCCAAAATTTTAAACTATGAGGTGAAAGCATGTGAATGATTTTGTATTACACTGTAATTGCTTAATTTATTTACTTCAATATAAATAGTCTTTGTACATCAATCTTAAAAACTACTCTATGATAGATTTTGAAATGTTATTTGTTGCAAATTGGCTAATTTAAACTTATCACCAGTAACACACTTTCCCTTGAATTTTTTTGGGCATGGGACCTAATCCATAACAAGTGAAGCTTTCCGACTCTGGCCAGATTCCTGAAAATCAATGTTGAGTCATTCACTTTTAAGCCAAATGACAGAAAAGATTATAAAAAGGTAGGTAGCAGTGTTAATGACACCAACAATGACTTCGGATATGCCTTAGGATTGCCGCTGTAGATAGTATCCAATACAAGAAAATCCCCATAATGTGTTTTGCGGAGTTTATTCATTTTGCTCTCAAAAACGGTGACTATTGATTTATGTTTTGAAACACTATTCAAAACGTCATTCAGAGATGGTTGATGGATTCCATATAGAATATGCTTCATCACTGTGAAACTTGAGCATATACTACTCCAAATTGGAGCCATCCAATTTAAATCTAGAAGCCATTGTCAAGATATTGAATTAGTCTTCCATCTCGTATTCAAATTGTTTCCTTGTACAATATAGTGGAAAGATAAAGACAGAAGCATATAGCACTGGAATACAATACCTGCAAGTTGGCCAGCTTGCTTTGGTGTAATCATAGCTGAGAAGCCTTGAAAGCTTTTACTGTAATGGTGGAGGGCTGCTGCCTTGGCTTCACCGAGGCTGAGAAATGGAAAAAATTTACACAGGAAGACTATGTTGGCCCAAGTTATTCCGTTTTTGAATAAATCAAGCTTAGAAGATCCACTTGTTATAATTAGTTCGATCATTTTGATCTCAAATTGAGTCACACGCCTACCAGTAACTGAAACTAGTATCTTATAGTTTAAACTATATAATGCTGCATCAATGCAAATACAAAAGATATTTTAGTTCTATACAAGTAGTTGAGAGCTTCTAGTATTGTAGCTCAGAGGCTGTATATGCTTGCTCCTCAGCTTCCGGGTGGATGCATTCACCAAAGTATATCCAATGAAAAGGAGAAGGATGGAATAGCTTAAAATTTTAGCAAACCCCATGATACACTGAAAAGGTCCAGAATAGAAGCTGGTGTGAAAATGGTGACTAATTTTATGGTATGGTATTCGTCCATTTTATAGCCAAAAAAAACTAACCAACGTACTTGCCCTGACATAGAAAATCAGTTTCCTTGGCTGCTTTATATTTTTCTGTTTATAACTTAGTGTACAATTGGATTCTTTAGAAAGTAAAATGACATTCACAAAAGGAGATAAAGTAAAATATATTTATGGAACTAGCAACATTTTGACGAATTCACAGCTACATAATTTGGAACTAACATAAATTGTCCAATATTTAAAATTTTTATCATTCGTAATGAGAATATCTTGGAGAATTTCTGCAATGCGTGAGTATCTTTACCTTGCTTGCACTCCTTTGTGAAGAAAGTGAAGATGGGGTGTTTGCTGAACCAACCCCCTCCCCCAGATGATATCAAATGGGTGCCCAACTGTAACAAGGTGACCAGTGGGGTTGCTCAAGATGTACAAGGCTGAGGTCCTTGAGAAGGTCCCCATCATGCAACATTTTCTCCTTGGGTCGATTATTAAGTTGTATATATGATGCTATTTTTCTTGTATTGCTTGGATTTGGTTCTCTCTATGCACTTAAATGTGTTTGTTGTTATTGAAACGATTGGTGACAAAGCAGGTCACGGAGGATGGTTCCGTTTTGGTACCATGTTGAGAAGAGAGAAACTGAGATGAATATAATGAATTGTGTCTTGCGTATACATATGAGTATTCTTATAGAAGAAATAGAATAATAACAAGATCAATATCTAAGAATGAGAAATATTTGGTAAGATATATTACTATTTAATGTAATTAAGTTATATCTTTAACCGTTGTAGTTGCACCCATATTATTGAGCAAGTACTTAATTTCACATTAAGTGCTTTTCCGGACAAGGATGTTAGTTTGCAAAACATATAACCTAAGTTGCTGCATGCCAATTTGTGAGACATGATTGCTCGTTTTTGCATGAGATCAATCTGCTTGCACTTTGTATTGAATTCTGAATTTTCTGTTAAAAGAGTTTCCAAAGCAGTAGTTGTTCCATAAAATATCTAGTGTGGTATTGAGTCCTTTAGTGAATTGATGCAAAAGAGTTATCATGTTTCAAATTAATTTCACATAATGATGTGCTGGCCTTCCTTGAATGTGTGCATATTACGTACTGATGTTCTATACATGTGTTGATGCCAGAGTTTTAATATCAGAGCTGTGCTGGTTGCTCAGCATCAAACCAATATTTGATAATCCTTTTCCTTGATGTCAGAAGCTTCTCAAATTGTAGAAAACTTGCTTTTTATCTTTGAATTTCTTAATTATGTGTAAATCATACGACTCGAAACACTAAAGAATAATAATGGTCTTTATCTTCATGTTTGATATACAATCTGGCTTGCCAAGTACTTCCCTCTTCTTTACTATTTTGCCTTTTTAATTTCTGATTTTATTAATTGTTCTTTGTCAGGGAATAGTTCTTGGCGTCTACTGCCGGCTGTCCTGTGAGGACAAGCTATATAGAGCAGGTTGATGAAATCGGTAGAGGGAATCCTTGGAGGGGAATTATAGCCATGGCAGCATTTTCATCAATCTTTTGATATACTTACTGTATCGACTTTGCTTATTCTATATAACATATAGCACGTTCTTAAAGGTAAAGATAATGGAAAGAGATTCTTCGTTTTGCCATATGACTGACGTGAATGTTTGCTACATGTAGAAGGATGGTTCTACTTCTGTACTCGCAAGAATATGAAGTTGATGTATTCATTGCTGTTTCTGGTTCTTGCATTATGAGCAGCTTGGAGTGTAGCCCCTTAATCTTGTGATGACTTTTGGACATGATTGAATTTTGTAGGAATAAATAAGTTTGAAATTTTATTATCAGCGTAATCTGTGTTGTTGCTTTTATGTTGTCTCAATTAAGGTCAATAATTATTTCTTCTGTTCAGAAAAGGAAAGAAATGAAGAAAAAGAAAAGGGATTAGAAAGTAAAGTTGTTTAAATAGAGAGAAAGAGAATAGAAGCTGAAGAGAGACAAATAAAAAGTTTGTTTTTGATGTGAAAAAAAAATAAACTAAAATATTCTTTTGGAATTTAATGAAGTTAAATATAAACTAAACTTAAAATATAATTATTTTATGGAATTAAAATAATATAAAAAGTTATATTTTATTTTTTTAAATAATCAATTATAATTATATATTATTTATTTTTTAGCAATTAATTTAAAAAATTAAGATATAATATAATTTAATTGATTAAATTAAATTTTTATAAATTTAATCAATAAATATTAAAATACTTTATTTTATAAAATATTAAAATTTAAATTATTTTATTTATTATTATAAATTATTTATTTTGTTTGTATTATATTGTAGTTTTAAAGTCAATATTTTATTGTAATATCTTTGAATATAATTAATTATGGTTAGAAAAATATAATAAAATATTTATGCATAACTAATTATTTCTTTTAACAACATCGATTTTATTTAATTTTTAGAAAGCTTTCTTTGTGAATCTTTATAAAAAAATCAAGAGTAAAATTGTATCTTGTTTTTTGTATTTTTATATTTTAATTTTCATATTTTCTTTCCATTTCAAGACTTCTCATGTATCCATCGTTGGATCCAAACAAAAGGTTAATATATAAGAATTGATACTCAACTTCAAATATATAGGTAATATTAATTTTCAAATTTTGAAGATAATGTTCTGTTGTGAACTTAAGTAACATTTCCTTTCAATAAAGCAAAATGCATTAATTTAATACTTTCAATAAAGCAAAATGCATTTAATTAATAGATAAAAATTAAGTATAATACTGTCCAATAAATTTCAAATATAGAAAATTCTTTAGAAAAGAGGAATAAAGATTGCAGTACAATTGAACTCACCAATTCATATAATGGTCGAAAAAGGAGGAAAAAAATTGTAAATAGGTTGAACTTTTTAAATTTTTTCCAGTTTTTGAAGTGTTTTTTAACTTTATGTAATTATGGTGTTCTAATTAAGAGTATACTTGTGAAGTAGTGATTAAGAGGACTGGGTAAGAATAATATTGTTGATAGTATCAATTTTCACTTGTTTGTCACGCAAATATGTTTTGAAGAGGCTTTCAAGAAAAAAAATATATTTAATTAATTAAATATCGAAAAGATAGTAAAAAATATTTTTTAATTAAAGTGGTGCAGTTTTGCTCACTTTTACTCAAATGAGTATAATTGTTTTACAAATAAACTTTTTCAGAATGAAGTAGTATTAACTTACAAATTAATACGACTTTAATTAAAGTTGGTTGAAGTGTAAACTTTCTTTTTTATTTTAAATAAAAAGTCATATGAAGCTAACACAATTTAAGTTCAAATCACGTTAAGATTTTAGTGAATTGTGATGTGAAATAAAGTTGTGTTATTCTAACACAGTTTATGTTTATTTTAAATTAAATTAAAGTTGTGCAAATTTTATATACAAGTCATGGATAAAAATATTCAAGTTATATGGACATTAAATTCGTCTACGTTATATATATATATATATTAGATCGTCTAATTTAGAGGCGGTTTCAAGACTTTAAAGATATAAAAAAATAAAAAAAATAAGATATTTTTTAAATTAATAAAATAATTAAAATTATGATATTTTTATTTTTTTTAAGTTTTTATGGTGTAAAATTATTTATTAAATTATCATAATTAGTTTTATTTAAAATATATTTTTTAGTAGATAATAAAGTTAATTCGTTTAATTTTTGTTGAGACATTGTTGATCTTAAATAAGTATATGAAACTAGACTAAGTTAAAAAGATAAAATCTTATTTTAAAAATAATGAACTTGATGGTAATATGATACTTTCCTTTGGTAAATTTTTAAACTTAATTTAATAAATTCTAAATTTCTAATATTCTTTTTTAAATCTGCACAAATTATTTTAAAATTAATTAAACAATAATAGAAAATAAAATAAAAGTAAGATCAATTAATCAATCTGATATTATTTTTACCTGATATTGATGCACTCAAAGGAGTAAAAGTGAACACAAACTCTGATTCATCAATCTATGGCTTCAAGTCTACAAATAAAGACACACATAAATTCACAATATATAATAATAAAATAAATTTAAAACAAATTGGGACATATAACTATATATTTCACATTCATAAACTTGGTATTTCATTTTGTATGATATTATCACTTTTTTGGATATGATTTTCCACAATGATAAGATACTTAAACATTTCATTTTGGATCTTTTGATTAAATATGTTGTAATATTTTGATATTTTATTGTGGCCACATGTTGTTAGTTGTTTTGGATTAATTTTTGTAATCTAGATTTATGTTGTCCAAGTGGGAGAATGTTAAATTAATTATTTTGTGGACATATAAATTAGTAATTTGTTAATATTAACTTAATTATCAAAAAAATATTATGTAAGCATTATTGTTATTATTTATTGGGTTACATAAAATGATATTGTTTAGAATTTGAATATACATGTGATTGGATCATCTGGTAATAGATTGGCTGAATCCATTATTAATTAAATAATGATTGGAAGAATCCTTACAGCTGCCTATTGTTTGTCAGTTATTTTATTCTATCCTATTTAAGAATAAGAAAACAGTTCTATATAAGGGTTTTTTCTGATCTTGAGAGCAGTTCATACATACTTTTAGTTCTCTTTATTTTTTGCACATATCATTGATCCTGAAAAGATATAACCAACATGATGATAACTCAGTTCTTCTATTCCAGGTTCTAATTTTTTTTATCCTTATATAATCTGATGTGTTCATATGCCATAATCAGACCAAATTGAAAACCCTAAATTTCTTATTTCTTTCATATCTGTGTACACTATATTGTATAGTCTATTTGTGCATACTTGCCGTTCTAGTTTTTTTGTGTATACTAGATTGTCTAATTTGTTTGCTTATACTACATTGTTTAATCTATTTGTTTACATTAGACTATTATATCTATTTATTTATATTATTTTTTTTCTAATGTAAAAATACAGTCACTGAGCGTTCTTATGACATAAGAAGCAGTTCATACACATTTTTTGTTATCTTTCTTCTCTGCACTTAACAGAACTAATATGATAATCACTCAAAGTTATTTTATTTCATATTCTAATTCTTTTTATTCTTATATAATCTGATGTGCACATATGTTATAATCTAACTAAATTGAAAATCTTAAATTTGTTGTTTCTTTCGTGTTTGTGTACAGTGTATTGTAAAGTCTATTTGTATACATTTGTCAGTCTATTTTTTTTATACACCAGACTATCTAATTTGTTTGTTTATACTAAATATTTGTTTGTACCACATTATTTAGTTTTTGTTTACATTACAACATCATATCTATTTGTTTATACTATATTATTTTTTTCTAATATATTTATTTATACTAAATAATATAGTTTATTTAATTTATATACAGAGATTGTCTACTTTATTCATATTTGTTGATTACATAAAAATATAAATTACGAAATTAAAATTTAATATTATACCACTAGGTAATGAATGAGACTAGTAAGATGGTAATTGATTAATAACTTTGCCATCTGATGGATGCACTATTCCGACTATCTCCAAACAAATCATAGATTGTATAGCTGTGATCTCAAATTATGTGTTTGAACAATAAGATTCTCCTGTCATCAATAGAGCTATATATTGGAAAATATAATTAATACTAAATTTTAACCTGAAACATTATTATACAATATAAATTAAATTAAATTATTTAAGTTCAAATGATATAGATATACGATACATGTACATATATGTACACAATATTATAAATATACAATATATTAAATGCGAACACACATTCAGTCAAATTTGACTATATATCAGAACTGCTAAATTCGTTCAACTCTGCACGATTTCTATCTGTTTCTTTCTTGATACGAGTGTTTATTGGCACGACTTCCTTTGTGTGCAACACAAAGAACAAGGGAATCAAGTTCACGCGGACTGAGTTAGTCTATGCATTAATGAAAGTTGTCATCGATTCTCACGCACATGCTATGGATCAGTGAGAGGGTAGCTTTAGTGGAATTGAAATTTGACAGTGCTATAATTGTTCATTGCAGAGGCGTGCATGAAAACTGTGCTGTGGTAACAGTGAGTGCAGAAAAACTGAGTCAAGACTAGGCTTTGAATGCAGGTATGTACTGGTTAAGTGTGAGTTGAGTTGGTTGGTTGTGTTGCTATTTAAATATCAGCACAGCCATGTCAAACTACATTCAACCTTCACTCCACAAAACTCTTGAGTCATCTTTCACTTCAGTTCTGAGATTTTTCTTCCACTTCATTCATAGTAAACCCTCAAGAAAATACTGTAAGTTCATATCAAGCATATACACTGTTATTATTTTCAGCTTCTGACTTCTACATCCTATTGCAATGTGGTTATTTTTTATTTACTTTCTGTTTTGATTATAAAATATGAAGTTGTTTATGGCACTGCAATAGGGTTTAAGGCACTAGGGTAGGATATAGTTAATTACACACAGTTTTATCTTTTCATGTTACCTGCATCTTAAAGTTGGGATTCTTAGTTAAAACAATCAGTGTAGTAAGGAGAAAGATAAACCTTTGGTTATACACTGCATGAAGACAGAGTTGAGAATAGTGATTATATTTAGTTAATTTTTTTTTCTATGTTATGTATATAATATTTATTGACTTTATCGATTAAGTTATTTTATTTCTCCATATAGTAGTAGTTTCAGTTCTAGAGGTTAAACTTTGTGGATGAAAAAAATATGATTTAGAAAAAAATTTCAAATTCTACCAGTGGTAAGTATAATTTGATTTGTTGTGAATATATTTAGTTAATGTTACTATTAATATTAATATTTTTTTAATAAGTAGTTTTTATCATTATAATAAAATAGCAAATAAATACACCAGCACACTCAAATTTGATTGTATTGATAAACAGTACTTTTTTTTTTTGTCTTTAAAAGGTGAATGAGTAACTTATTTTTTTGTCTTTATGAAAATAAATGACAGTTTAGTGAGCATTTTTAAAGAAAAATAAAATTGGTTAAAAAAAAGTTACATGAACGAAATTTAAGTTACATATTTTGTAAAATTAAAAAAAATGTTTTATTTACTTTTTTTTTTTTTTTTTGCAAGATATGCT
>Ga0209700_103380_pt1 | contig 30725 bp, 11 predicted proteins | sample SiratroredBW_FD_187528 | JGI IMG/M metagenome (GOLD analysis project Ga0209700, IMG submission 187528) | Root nodule microbial communities of legume samples collected from California, USA - Siratro red BW (SPAdes) (version 2) | ecosystem: Host-associated > Plants > Roots > Nodule | place: USA...
TGATTAATAAAAGAAAAAAAAAATACTAATGAATACTGCTTCTATAATTAGTTATATATATATATATATATATATATATATATATATATATATATATATATATATATATATATATATATATATATATATATATATATATATATATATATGTATATATATATATATATATATAAAGTCTCAAATAAAAAAAAATAAACACGCGTTTCAAAGTAATTCACAAAGCGAATATTTTCTCCATGCAGCCAATCAACAACCATTCCGAATGGGCAAAAAGATAAACTAAAAAATATTAATATTTTAGATTCAATAATTCCATAGGAATAACACATTCACACTCATAAATAATGCTTGAAAGACTAAAGATATTCTATTAAAGTTTTTTTTGTTGTTTGAAAAAAAAAATACGGAATAAACTTTTACAATCAATATTTTAATGATTTTTTTCCCTTAACAGCATAATACTTGTTTACGAAAAAAAAAAAGGAAAATATGATCATATTACATAATAAAAGCTGACACTTTTATTGTTATTGTTTAATTTATTTTTTCGATTCTAATTAGTATATGATAAAAAAAAAATATGTTAGCACAAGAAAATAAGGTAAAATAAATATAGAAGTTTAATTTAAGGTATTAGTTTTTTTTTTTCTTATAAATGCCTATATTGAGTAAACACGTTGTTGGATAATTACTTTTTTAAATTTTTTAATTTAAATATTGAAAAAATCATTTTTTTTTAATTTTGATGTGTGGAGTACATTATTTTGAGGTGTTAGACTTGTAGTTTTGAATTTTTTCAAAAGGCTAAATTATTAAAACTGTCCTTGATCAGAGGTTAGTTCAGTTTTATTTTGTTAAAGTTTAATTTAGTTATTTACATCGTTTTAAAAGAAGTCAAAATAGTCATTCTGTTAACTTAAAATTAATTTATCAGCAGATAAAATTTATTATTATTTAAAAGTCACTGCAGTATAATATTTTTATTGTACACATTGATTATTTTTTAACTGCACTATATTAAAAAGTAAGTTTATTTACCAAATGCAATGCAATCCTGTAAAATAATGGTGTAATAAAAGAGTGAAATCCCCTCATAATGTTATTTATTTTTGCATGTTATTTTTTCATAACAACCAAAATTTATATCGAAATTAGGTTATGAGAAAACATTGGCACTTATGATTTTTTGTTTTGGCCAAGACATGCTACCTAACTATTAATATCCTCAGATGTTGCTGTTGGTACTTTGGCAGTTTTATGTGACATTCATAGTAAAAGACAGAGCATCAAATCCCTTCATGGGTCTTGCGTAAAGGAAATGGTGCGTCAAATTATGCTTATACATTTGTGACCAAACTCCTTTAGAAAAGTCTAACTTCCTTGATAAACACAAGGAGGGGCCATAAATATTTTAGTTTTATGCTAAGCAAAATATCATTTATGAAATATATGTATTTTTCTTATAGGTACTATCATGTCTTCATGCACATCCACCATTCCAACAGGAATAAGATCGCATTTTAAAGAGTAGAAGTAAAAGCCATTCAAATATGCAAGGTTTTTATTTGTTAAACAAGTCTTGAGTATGAGAAATTATTTGCAAAGTTTCATGAATATGAATTTATAACATTAGTTTTATTGATATTCCCATACTTTGTTTATTGTATGTTATAATTGAATTTTGAAATATTTAGTTGTAAAAAAGTATAAATAAATATATTTTGTGTTTCATATGGACCTAAAAAGTAATTTAAAAGTAGAAGTAAATGATAATTAAATATTTTATTATCAAGTAAAAATTAATATAAATAAAAATATTAAGTTGTTCATAGTAACAATCTAGAAATTCTATCATTTCAGTAGAAATGGTAGAAGTGGAATGAACACTTAATTATTATATTATTAAACTAAAAATGTATATTTATAAAAAAAATAAGTAGTAAGTCTCATTTCCACTCAAGCCATTATCTCTAAAACCCCTAACCCTCTTTTTCCTCTGACTTCTCTTTAAGTCTCCGCTTCCATACCTCATCAGTTTCTCAAGCAGAGCCCACCGTTGGACTCATGACGGAGAATAGAGCAAATCTACCCGATCAGAATCTCCGTTATAGTAAGTTCGTTCTCTGCCTTCTTCCCTTAGAGCCATTTTTAGGGTTTTGATTTCTTCTGCCTTATGAGCTTGCATGTGGCATCTGAGTTATCAGATAGTGCCCCTGTGAGCTCAGTTCCCTAGCGTTTTCGTCTGATCGTTGATCAGAGGACATTTTGATGCAAATTTGAGTTCTTGACGATCTTAGGCTTTGGGGCTGTTAGAGAGAACTTCTAGTGCAATTCAGGTAAGGGAAACTAACTTGCATGTTACCTTATTCCAGTTTGTTTGTGATTTAGGATTTCATTCAAATTATGTCTATGAAAATGCATCTGTGATGGTTTACTTGCTGGCATGAAACTTAAGTTCAGTTATTGATTGTTTATTCATTCTGGTATGTATGATGAGTATGTGGTAATTGATGGAATGCAAGTTTAATTTCTGGTTAAATTAGTCATCTGAAACATGTGTAGTAGCTTTGTGGTAGTAAAACCTGCATAAATTGTCTGATAAGTTATGTTTTTTGCATAATTCGCTTAGGCGAAAGCATTTCGCCCAAGCGAGAATGGTTTCGAGTAGTAAGTATGCTCTCTGGACTATTTTCGCCCAGGCAGGAAGTTTTTCGCCCAAGTGAGAAAGTATTTTCGCCCAAGCGAAGGTACAGTCGCCTAGGCGAAAAAGCCCCTGGAGCTAGTGTGCTCTCTGGAGTGTTTTCGCCCAGGCGAGAAATCCTTCACTTGGGCGAGGATATATTCACGCCCAGGCGAGAGTATTTTCTCTTAGGCGAAAATGGGCAGTGCTCTATGGACTACTTTTGCTCAAGCGAAAGAATTTTCACTCAGGCGAGTGGTATTTTCGCTCGGGCGAAATTTGTCTCGCCTAGGCTAAATTTTTTTTTTTTTTGGCTTTTTGTTTCTGAATGTTTAGCTCTTTTAGAATGCAATATATGTATTTAGTAGAACAGATTAATTGATAATTTAAGTTTAATTATATTGATAGTTTAGTAATTTCTTTAAATGTTGAGATTGAAGTGGAGATTGAGATTTAAAAGTGAATGAATGCATGAGTAGAGATCTATATTGTAATGTGATGTTGTTAAGAGTGTTGATAAAGTTGTTCAAAGCCTAGGCATAGTGTTTTCAGGAAAGAAAACACACGTGTCTTGGTTAATTAGGAAGTGCGTTGCCTAAGGATTTGATCAATAACGATTGATATCCTGACTCTCCTAGTAATAGGAATCAAATAGATTATCATTACTAGGTGGTGAGAGTCGAAGGAGGAGGTCTGAACTGGGTGACTGTAGCTTGAAATAGCTGGTCAGAAAATTCTTAAGGGGACTAACCCTGTCATACATGATTGATGATTCATTTGTGTGGGGACTGTGTGGATTCATAGTTTGGAGATGTATGACAGGTGCATATCTCGGGTCTATTTAATGCACGAGTCTTCCGGAAGTAGAGTCATGTTTGTAGTGTGTTATATCCTTATATTGTGATTATACATGAAACTGAATGTTTTTTATTTGTTAAAATTTGGTTAGCTTACCCTTTGCTTTTGGTTGTGTTGTGTTTAATTTTTCTGTTTTTTGTCTGTGATGATCGTGTCTTGACACAGGAGCAGATGGTGCTGCAGATGGATATTTTGAAATTTCAGTTTAGGTTTATTATGTAATTTTGATGCATGTTAACTATGGAATACCGTAAGATACACATGGTGTTAATATTTTAGCTATCATAGTAAAAGCTTTAATTCCATAGGGTGTTACAGTTCAAATTTTATTTTAAAATAACTATTATATTTCTAAGAATATTTTTTTGGACTTATTATAATAAAAAATAATTTTAAAAGAAATAGAATTAAACTTATAATAAAAAAATATTACTCCATTTACTGTCTAAAGTCGTAAACATGACTTTTGATATGACGAAAAATAAAGTTAATTTTTTTAAAAAGTAAAAGAGAAAAGAAAAAGTATTTTTAAAAATTTGTGATCGTCTTAAAATGAAACTTAAATATTGATTTTTATATTTATATCAATTTTTATTTTAATATTAAAAATATTAATTTAATTATACCATTATTTTTTAAAATTATTTTTAAAATTTTTACATTTATTTTAAAATAGAACTTATATAATTAGTTTTTTATTTATATAAAATTTTCAACTTTTTAATAAAATAATTTAGTGTCATTTTCATTATACTACTCCTGTACTTTCTAAGTCCTAGTCCTTATATATTTAATTATAATTGAAAATATAATTATACAAATAACTTTTAAATAATTTATATAGTATGTTTTTAACAAATCATCTTTTAATTATACTTTATCAATAATTTTTACTAATTTTTTGCGATAAGTTGACAAATTTATCGATTAACATAAATAATAATAATTTAGCATAAAAACACAAATATTTTTTTTTCATTTAATATAATGCTAAATAAATATAAGAGTGCTATTTAGGTTAAAACATACACAATAAATCCAGATAGAAATACATAGATGTCCAAATGGATAAAGATAAAAATTATTCATGTGGATACGAATTTGAATGAAGACATTTTAAAAAAAATACACACACATATATGCAAAATACATTTTTCATCCAAATAAAATCCCTAAAACATTAAATAAGCCTTTGTAAATCGTATTATTTTCATTTTAAAAACATTTAAATATATTTTTATGATATTCTAAAACTAAAACTTATTTTTTAGATTTTTTTAATAATAATAATTGATGAAAAAATTATGCCTTTTAGAATAATGAAAAGAATACATTTGAAAAAAAAAACATATTTATTATATTTAGAATTTTACATAATCACATACGACAATTAAACATATTGTAATCAAACATGGGCTGATTACAATATACATGATGCCAACCATAAAATAGGATATGATTTCCAAAAAGCCATTGGATGCTTATCACATCATCCAAAACATTTAAAAAATAAATAAAGAAAAAGCATCTGACAAACTTTGCTAAATACTAAAATGTTTTTTAGAAATGTCCCACCCACACTCATTTTGGTTTTGAAAAATTATATATTAACATCTGAATATCATTTAACAATTACAATTTTTTTGATAGTATAAATGTATGATAATGAACTTATAATAATACTTTTAATAAAAAAATCAGTTATAAAGTGATTTTAAGTATTAATATATCAACACTCTTAACCTTTAGCTTAAATTTATAACACAGACCCTTCATAATGCATTAACCTATAAGTTCTAGATTTTATGTAATGGTTCATGCCAGGTACTGGCATTAGAAAATAAAGTATATTTATTTTGGATAAAATTTTAAAACAAACCCTAAAGATATTTCCAATTTTATTTTACCTTCTAAAATAAAAATTAAATCGAATACATTTGTTCAAATTTAGTAACTTGTAATAACAAATTTAGTGACTTGGACAGTAAAGTTCATAGGAAAGTATAAAATATTATTGGAAGATACATTTGTTTAATTATATTGAAAAGAAGCAATTGTGTGGAGCAGGTTTTTTGAACTTGTCTTTCTCTCCCCAATAATCTTTCCATAATGAGTCATGATGAATGAAGCATTTACTTTATCTATTAAAAATATATAAAATTAGAAAAGACAAAAAATGATGGTTACTATGTTAATTTATTAAAATAATATGTGACAATACAAACAAGAAAAAGTGAGACAAGATAAAAACTTTTTTATTATTTAAAAGATCATAAGATAAAAAATTACGAGAAATCTAAAATATCTTAAAAAACAAAAATCTTAGTTATTGATACTTAAGATAATCCTTTTAAATACATGTTGATACTCTTTTTCTATCAACATGTCATATCAAAACATTAATTTTTAAATTTGTAGTCATAAATTATAGGTCTTGTATACTTTTACTAATAATTTTTTTTCCTTCACATGACCTTTTTTCCAATTTATTAGATCGTATATTATTCTAGTTTGTACAGTGTTATTGTCCCTTATTCCACTAGTTTTCATACGTAACCAAAATACCTGTATTAAAATATTTTGTACAAACATACTAATATTGCGAAAATATCATTTATTTTATAAACATCTTAAATTTTAATTTATTATAACTAAATTTTGAAATTTATATTTTCTTGGTTAGAAATTAATCAAGGTTAAATTACTTATAAACAAATGGTCAGAACTGACTATTTACCTTAATTTGTTGTTACTGTTTAGTTTTTGTATTTATTCTGTTATTTGATTATTTTTTTTATTCAATATGAAAAACGATTTAAAAGGTGACTTTGTAGAACAAATAAATCAATGTAATTTAACTATAGATTAATAAAAGAGATTTTTCACAAACGTAGCAAATTTAATTATAAAACGAGATAAACTAAAGTTTTAAAATTTTTTTATAAATAATTATTGGTTTTAGTGAAATTGAATTTTAATTTCTTAAACAGTATCCTCCCTAGTTAGTTGATTAACCCCTCTTACATAAATTAGGGTTGATTGTATTTGTATATATTTTCATATCAATATAACTTACTCAATATTCAAACTATGCATAGTAAAACATCTCTTAATTATGTTTATTTTGTAAAATTCGTAACTTAATTATCTGTTTGATTTTTTTGTTTTGTTCATATATTAAGTCTTAATCGGAATTCAGTAGAACCGTTAATTGATTTATGATTAGGTTGAAATAATGGTTGAACAAATGACCTAATTTAACATCAGCACAAATTGAAATCGACCCAATTTCAAGACCCTTGAACCCACTCCTTTTACTTCAACAAAGGTAAATTAAAAGATGATACAAATTTTAGAAAAATAAAACTTTATTTTTATGTTGATTTTCATTTTCTTTGAATTAATTATGGAAGATTAAAGAAATGAGGATATAAAACCTAATTAAAGAAAAATAATTTTGTACTATATTAATTAATTTGTTTTCTTTAATTTTTTTAAAAGTATATATTTCAATAAGTATTTTAGTTTCGTTATAGTTAAAGATACCAACACAGGACAGAAATAAAAATAAAAAAGTACAAAAATAATTTTTTTTATTGAAGACCAAAAATAAAATATAAAAGTTTATCGGAGATAAAAAATAAAAAGAAAAATCACGCCTAAATATTAATTACACGCCGAAGTTACTTAAGCGAGTAGCACCAAAACGGAAATAAATAGAAATTCAAAGCGAAAAACAAATTCATCTTTCTTCCTTCGTAAGGTAAAGTACCAAAGACTTCACTGAACTTTTCTTGTTATTCAATGGTTTTTCCCTCATCGCCGCATTTTCCTTTCTCGTTTCTTTTTCTCTTTCAGTAATGAGCATCGTCATTTTCGTCCACACTGCAAATTTCAAATTCCTTTGTTAACCACCTGTTTTCTTTATGCATTCTTGCTATTTTTGCAGTTTTATTCGGTTGATAATAATAATTATTATTTAAGGTTTTACTTTTGGCTCGATTACTATAAATGTTTCTCGCCGTTACTGTTTTATTGAATGGTGGTGATGTAGAAATTTAGTTCGTGTTCGTTCCGCTTGTTGTAAACAAAAGATTTTTGTGGCATGGAAGCGGAAGTGATTTGTTGTGATCAAATCAATGTTGCTGTTTTGTTTCCTTTTTATGGCACGGTTTTTGTGGTAAACGCAAGTCAAATGTTGCTGCGTATAATGCATAAGTCAAATGCAAACTGGAAAACATGAGTGAAGTAAAAGAAGCAGAGGGAAAGGAGATTCATTCACTCTTTTCTGTTTTAATGTGTTTGATTTGAGGCGTTGTGTTGTGCTTGTGAATTTAAGTTAATGTTTGGCAAATGGAAAGGGGCATTAAACTTAGTGCTGCATCAGCAATGTTTCGTTTGCAAGAACATGTGTTTCATAATGGCATTAAATGGGAAGAAAAGAAATTTCAGATCCATCTTTTGAGTTTGGATGTGATCATGGTTATCATTTTGCCATTCTAGAGAACGGATGCTTTTCCTGAAGCCTGAACAGTTGGTAAATTTATTGGAACTTTGCCTAGTTGGTTGACTGGTGCAATGTTTTTGAGAGAGAGACACATATCTATTCTTGAAACAGTTTGGTACATAAAAATAGACTTCAAATTTTTCATTTGGCCTCCAGTTAGTGCACATTTTAGTTTTTTCAGGCCTAAATCTGATTTTCGGTTGCTTACTCAGACTCTTGTGCATGGGTACCAAATCTCCTTAAAGCGCAAAATATTAGGTGGTGCTCAGGAAATATGAATGGTTTTATATTCCTAATTGCATATCATTGATGAAGGGCGTTCCCTTTAATAAGATTCTTTTTGTTCATATATACTTTCTATGCAGATCAATAGTTTAGAAGCCAGTGCTATACTGGTCCAAGAAAAATGGAACTAGATGGTTGTAGTTCAAATGCCAATCCCCATCGGAATAACTCTTCAGGGGGCTCACGCCATGCTGGCACAGAGAATTTAACTGGAAGTTGCACCTTCTCCCACAACGATGGCAAATTAAGGTTATTTCACATATGTTAAAATCAACCATGAATATATGACTTTCCAAATCATTTTAATCTACGAAGAATTCATATATAGTGTTGGGAGTCCCAAATTAAATAATATGAAGAAAATGAACAATAGAGAAAAACCCACAAATATAATACCTTAAAATCTTGGATTGGAAATAGTTATTGATCTCTTATATATGTTAGCTCATGACTCTTGACTTATCTGATCCAAAACTTGCAAATGTTTATCTTCTGATACGAAATACATTGACTGCCGTTGGACTCTTTTAGTCATAAGTTTTCCAGTATCAAATGCAGTCCACGTATTTGCCTTTTTTCGCAATATTAATTTTCTCGTGCAGCTGAGTTAGTCTGGAAACAAGTGAGGACAGAATGGGTCGGTGATCAATCAAAAAAATTACGGAGGCCACCTCAAGGTTCGACTATAAGGTATATAAACAATACCAAGATTCACACATTCTAACAATATGAATGAAAAACTAGGGGTTCTTCTCAGCTCATGTATTTTACTTTTTCCCCCGTTTACAAAAGAAAATTCCTCATAAGATTGTGTTAGCTACAATAGGAAGAATGACGGAATCATGTGAGTTGTTATGCTACTCACATAAATATAGGCGCTAAATAAATAAAACCACAACCAATATTGCTGTGGACATATTATTGACTGCTTCGTAAATTTATTCCATGTTCCAGAAAGGAAACTTATACCTTTTTACCTTGTCTATTATAGGTCTTTGTATTACAGGAAAAGCGGATTACTCCAACCAATGTCTAATTTTAAATCCTGCATGTTATGACCGACCGAACAGATATCGGCCAAGTTAGCCGGTTGAGTACTCTCCGTACGCCCTTATAAGGTCAAAACACTTTACTCAACTATAATCATTGAACACATGGCATGAGCAAGATAACCACATGACAAACACAACAGGAACATTATGTATATTAGCTTATAAAACACACTAGTAAGTTGTGTCTCTAGCCCATTCACCTGAATGCCCATTCACCTGAATGCCCATTCACCTGAATGTCCATCCAAACCTCATAAAAGGGAATGTAACCCCAATAAATAAGGTACTGTTAATTCTATCCTACACATCCTGCATTACTCAGACCTTTACTGACTTGAGTGTTGCACTAATCCAGGACTCCTACCCGGGATTGTGAGCATTGGGAGGACTCCAAAGCAGACAACCAAACTTTCGAACCTGAATAGACAAACGGATAGTTTGAGGAGATCAGAATCAATAAAAGGCGTGACTGAAGATATTGTTGTTATAAGAGCTAACCGATCTTTTGTAAGAACATTTTGGCATCCACCGTGAGGTCGAGATTAGACCGATAACACAATGGTGACCACAAGAAATAATGAAAGTCAACAAAACCACAGAGAAGATCTAATGGTAGTCTTAGCCAAAATGTTTTTGTAAGAGAGTGGGTAGTTCCAATAACAACAATGTCTTGGTGGGCTTCTATTGATTCTGATCTCTGTCTATCCAGTCATCTATTCAAGTACGAAAGTCTACTTGTGTGCTTTGGAGTCCTCCCCATGCTCACAATTCTTGGTGGGGTTCGCTTAAGTCAGTAAAGATCCGACTAATACAGAATGTGTAAGATAAAATTAACACTACCTTTTATTTTTTGGGGTTACTTTTTCTTTTATAGGATTCAGATGGGCTTTTAGGTGAATGGATTAAAGCTTTATAGGCTACTATATATAGTGTCCGTGCTTGTCATTGAGTTATCTTACTCATGACAAGTGTCTAATGATTATGGTTGAGTAAAATATATTCACCTTGTGAGAGCACATAAAGAGTACTCAACCGGCTGACCTGGCGGTTACCTGTTCGGTCGGTTATAGCATGCGCGATTTACAATTAGACATTTGGTTGGAGTGATCGGTTTTCCTATACTACACTGATAGTGACAAAAACCAGATAAGAAGTAAATCACCCAACAATTACCAAAATGATTCCCTAGCTCTTTATTCTCTTTTTCTCCCACAAATTTTCGCTATCTCAATCTGCCACTATTAGACGATCTCATGTACTGTGCCAGACGATGGTGGTAGACGGTCCCTGGACACTGAGGTAGACGGTCCCTGGACACTGGGTTAGACGATAGGAGTCGATGGTCTCGTGTACTTGTGTTAGACGCTGACCGTGGTTGTTGCTAGGATTAGGCGCTAACCTTAGTTGTGTCCCTGGTTTCACATTCTCTTTATATATCTCTGTCTTGGCTTTCTATAAAAAGTGTAGGGTGAATTAAGAGTATATTCAGTATAGAGTGCGCAGTTAGTTGCCACCACTCAGCATAAAAAACTCATTTGCGACATGTCCCTTTTTCCCCTCCTACGTTAGGAATATTTCAAGGGCCTATGCCCTTGAGGCATGTTATAAGCAATGTATTTGTTTTTATAATCTTGTTAAGTGATTTCATAGTCAATTTTATAAAATTGATTTAATAAGATAAAGTTTAAATATATTTATATATTATACTTAACTATATTTTTAATTGAAGTGAGATTGGAATAAACATTTCGACAACTTGATATGATAGACTTTCATATCATTTTAGTAAGTAAATTTATATTTAACTTAATCTCATAAAATTGATTTAGTAAAATAAAATAAGGTTCGTACTTATTAAGATTTGTTCACATCTGAATAACATATACTATGCTTTTATCAAACTTGCTTGCCAAAGTTAGAGCTGAAACTTTACTTTAGTAAGCCTATAAATGTAGCCAATGACTCACTACTCTTGCTTAAGTGAGAGGTTTTACTGTTTCAGCCATTTATAGTAAGCCTATAAATGTAGCCAAATTCATCGTGTAGAATTTTGAAACCATTACCCATTTCATGTTGACAAGAGCATAACTAAGATATCTCTTGCAGCCTCACAGGAACTTGTGAGGAGGTCCTATTAACTGAAGAACCTTTTAAACAACCAATACCATTATCTGTAAGTTCTTCAAGATACACTATCTTTTCAAATTTAGGAATACTTATGTAAAACTAATGATGGTATGCTGTGTGCTACAGGAGATTGTAAGATTTTTGGTTGAAACTTGGCTCGAGGAAGGTCTCTGATTAGTTGACAGGTAATTCTACTGTAAATTTAAGTAAGAATCTTGCACAGGTTTATTTGGGCAAGGATGCTGCAGAAGCAGATTGCTTATACAAACCCTTTTCCCTGAGATTGATCTAAATAATTGAGTGACAAGTAAAATTGGTTGTCTTTCGTGCAACTTCATAGCAGTTTATGTTTGCAACACCTTGGATTTTTTGATCATATGTTGTCTGCTTTAGCTATACATTCATCTGTCTATATTCATTTCTAACTCGAATGCATTCTCGCTAATGATAAGTGAGCAATGCTCACTCAATATTGTGATAAAATTTGTAACGAAAGTTGCATTTGCCTTTACATTGTTCAGTAGCCTTCTAATGCAATCGCATTTGAATTTGAGAAACCATTATTTTAGTGACAAATAAAAATGATAGCCAATGACTTTAGAAAGAGAACTCTATTCGTGTTATACCTAACGTTTAGGAAGAGAGTCCATTACTTATTCAACAACTAATTTTTTTACCATGTCAAGTTCTAGTTGAATTGACATTCGTGATCCTTACTGGAAACGTCGTCAGCGATCGACATAGGCTGCTAAACTGCTCACAGCGGACCTCATCATCAAGGCAAAAACTTCCTGCATCTCATCAGATATGACTAATATGACGTGCAACCCATCACACACAGAAAAATACGAAAATACTTTCATCTTTAATTTCTTCTGAAAAATATTTTTTCTGAAAATTTCTGAAAAGTATTTTTTGAATATAAAATTTACATTACAAAAAATATTTTTTGAAAATATATTTCAGATAAACTTTTTTTAGAATATAAATTTTATATTTTGGAAAATATTTTCGGAAATACTTCTGAAAAATGTTTTCTAAAATATAAAATTTTGTATTGTGGAAAAAACTTTTTTGAAATTTATTTTCAGAAAGTATTTTTTTCGAAACTTATTTTTATTAGAAAGGTATTTTTGGAATTTTTGAAAAGTGATGGATAAGGTTAGAAGTGATGGGGTGCAGGAAGTTTTTGCCTCTGATCAATATTTGGGCTTCTTATCTGACCAATATTTGGGCTAACTACATTGAATGAAAACCATATGGTTTGAAAGAAATGCTGCATTAGAGATAATTAATTAGATACTTTAATAGAAATTAATCATTTTCGGACCGAAGACAATTGACAAACAATTAAAACTACAAAGTGTGTTTGTAAATGCGTCGGAAACATGGTTCAAGGTCATTATAGCATTTTTTGTCTCCTTCACGGTTTGATACATTTAGAATCTATAACTCTAACACTAAAGACGATACCTCTTTTCACGTATACAAATATTTTTCCAATTTTATCTCAAAAATTAATATATTAAAACACCTTGATTAACTCCTTTCATCGTCAAACTCATTGGTTGGTAGAATTCTTGAAAATATAATGTGATTTGGAATTTCTGGAAATGTGTGTTTAAGGATTCTCTTATTTTTGGTTGCTTTTATAATTTGTTTTTTCTTTCCATAAATTATTTTTTATTTTGGGTTTTAGGATGTGTCAATATCATATATTCTTTAAAGTAAAGGTATGATTGTAAGAGAATAATTTCTTGCCTCATTTTATTATAATAATCAGATTATATACCGTAAATATAAGAGTATAATTAGACTACAATCAAGCAAACTAATCAGATTATAATTTGAGAATCTAATTAGGTAATTAGAAAAGCTAATTAGGCTAATGAAAATATACATTAATAATAATGATCTGCACAATCTTTCAGAATATATGTATTACATATTCTAACACACTCCTTGCAATTGAAGCGGTAGGTCGCCAAATGCTTAGATTGTCCTGAAAATTCTCAAATAACACCAACATGATGGGACATGTAACGCTCGAACCTGGCCACGAGCCACTTTTTTCCATACAAAATGTATATCCATCTCAATATGCTTAGTGCGTTGATGATGAACATGATTACCAGTAAGATATGTGACACTAACATTATCGCAATACACCAATGTAGTCTTCTGAATAGGACAATGAAGCTCCAATAACAAGTTTCGCAACCAACAAGACTTAGAAACCACATTGGCCCTCGGTATTCTGCCTCTGCACTTGAACGGGATAAAGTAGTTTGACGTTTAGTGACTAAGAGATCAAGTTATCACCCAGAAAAACATAATAACCTGACGTTGAACGTCGTGTATCGAGGCACCCACCTCAATCAACATCAATATATGAAATAAGAGTGGATGTGGAAGATGGACAAAGGTGTAGACCAAAATCCATAGTATCCTATTTATGGCGCAAAATGCGTTTAAGAGCGTGTATGTGTTCCTCTCGCGGGTCATGCATGAATAAGCATACATGTTGCACAACATAAGTAATATCGGGTCTTGTGAATGTAAGGTATTGAAGTGCCCCTGCAAGTCTCCTATACAGAGATGGATCCTCAACCTGTTTGCTCATAGTAGCACTAAGCTTCAGTTTTGTATCAATTGAAGTAGGAGATCACTTACACGATGACATGTCGGCATGATCAATGATCTCAACATCATATTTTTTTTGAGATAAAAATAAACCACCTGTATGACGAGTGACTGCAATGCTCAGGAAATAGCTCAACGGACCCTAGTCCTTTATAGCAAATTCCTAGCTAAGATAAGAGATGATAGATTGACGAAGCTCATCAGAGGAAGCATTCAAAATGATATCATCGACATTCAATAAAATATAAGTCATAGAAGTACCGTTGCGATAAATGAACAAAGAATGATCTGAAGTACTTTGAGAAAACCCAAGAGTGTGGAAATTGTCAACAAATCTCTTATACCAAGCCCTCGAAGCCTGTTTCAGCCCATAAAGAGATTTCTTCAACAAACACACATGATCAGGTTTATCAGGATCCATGTACCCCAAAGGTTGATACATGTAAATTGTCTCCTTGAGTTCGCCATGTAAGAAGGCATTTTTGACGTCAAGTTGATGAATTGACCAAGGCTTAGAAAGAGCCAAACTGAGAATCGTGTGAATAGTCGTCGGTTTAACTAACAGATTAAACGTCTCACAACAATCCACGCCAACCTGTTGAGTTTTACCATCACCTACAAGACGGGCTTTATGCCTATCAAATGAACCATCCAATTTTTCTTTATGAGCAAAAATCCACATTAACATTTGGAGGATGGGGCACCAACTCCCACGTCTTATTTTCAGTAAGAGCATTATATTCATCATCCATAGCCATTTTCCAATTCGGGTCACGAAGAGCAAACACAAGATTACGGGGTAGAGGGGATTTAGACACTGATGTAAAAAGGTTGAAAGACTTCTTAGGCTTATAAATCCCATGTTGACTCCTAGTAACAAGACATGTGGGTAGACTAGAGTGAGAGACTAGAGGTGAATGAGGAAGAGAGCTAGGAGGGAGAGTGAAAGTAGAAGTTGGGCTTGAGAAGATGGGCTCAGGAGAGGGAGGAAGGGGTGCAACCTGTGGGTTTATTGGAGTATTGAAATGATGGACCATGTAGGGTGACGACCCATCATCCAAAAACTGATAAGTGCGATTTAGAGGAGTATGTACGTTCGTAAAAGGAAATTGCGTCTCGTTAAAATAAGACATGACGACTGATAATGATTTTTCTATATGACAAATCAAAGCATTTATACCCACGATGATGTGAAGGATAACCCAAAAAAACACAAGGAGTTGATCAGGGTTGTAGTTTGTTTATAATTGTAAAGGAAATAAGAGGATAACATAAACACCCAAACACCCGAAGATGGGAATAAGATGGATCCTTTTGGTAAAGAATGCGAAGAGGAGATTGATAGTTTAATAGCTTATGAGGAAGGATATTGAGAAGATAAGTTGTCATTTGCAAAGCATGATGCCAAAATGAAGGAGGAAGAGAAACATGAGCCAATAAGGTATGAACAATGTTGTTGATCGTACAAATTTGTTTTTCGACTTTCCCATTTTGAGAAGATGTATGAGGACATGAAAGACGAAACGAAAGACCATTGGCTTTATAAAAATCCCAAAAGGGCCATTATCAAATTTTGTGCCATTATCACATTGTATAGTCTTAATGTCTCGCTCAAATGTCCACATAAATATAGAATAATCATCCACAAATAAGACATAATATCTATGACTAGATGAACTCAAAGCCGGTGACGTCCAAAGATCACTACGTATAATATCAAATGACATATTAGTGTTAGAATTTGAAGCATAAAATGGCAACTTAATGTGTTTTCCAAGAGGTCAAGAAGGACAAATACAAGTGTATTTAATTTGATTACATTCAATCAATTTATTCTCCCTAAGGGAGTTCAAAACAGATGCTCCCGAGTGATCCAAACGATCATGCCAAAGGGATGGTGCTAAAGTAACAAAAGTAGATTGAGAATCTGGATTTGTGACGAGATAAAGCTTGCCCCGACTTTCACACTACATTACTGGCCTCTCCGTCTGAAAATCCCTCACAGAAAAACCAAAGGGATCAAGTTCAAGAGAGACAGAGTTGTCAGTTCTAAATTTTTTGACTGACACCAAATTTTTAACAAGGTGAAGGGCATGAAGGATATTGTTTAATTTTAATGGAGGACACGAAAAAGACAATTTCGTGTGACCGTAACCATGAATTGGAATCGATTGACCATTACCAACAATGATACCAAATTTATTGCTCATATTGAAATAAGACGTGAGGTTAACTTGTATGGATGTCATGTGAGAAGTAGCACCTGTGTCCATGTACCAATTTGCATCCGGAGGAGTAATACCAAGAGTATGCATTGCAACTTCGATGTTAGTTGGATTTGGAGTTGTCGTGTAGGCCTACTAAGGTTTGGTCCCAAGTATAACTTGTTGTGGTTTCTGCTGCTGTCCATAAGTGGGTCTAGTCCATGAATTAGAAGGATATGGACAAGGAGGTATAGCCCAAGGAGCCTAAGGTGCCATCTAGGGTCACGACTGCCCACCAGACCATGGAGCATTGATCGAAGGTGCTGACCTTTTGGTTGCTGCCCACCACCGTGACTGTAGCTATTACCCACTACCGTGCACATTACCCCCTCTGTTGGTACCCCCTTTCCACCTCCACGACTACCATTGTTGCTATAATTTTTCTCTCCATTATGATTGCGGTTCTAGTTCCTCTTCCCATCATTAGTATTGCGGTTGAAAGAGGAATGATCAGAAATTTCATGAGAGTCATCCAAATAATGAGCGACCATGGCAGATGAAGAACTCTGTGCCGCCTTCTTAGCAAGGTCGACCTCTTTAAGAGTGAGTATCGAACGGGCTTGATAGAATTTGGGTAAAGGATCACTTTGGCAAATAAGGGTGGTCACACCTTTGTAAGACTCAGTGAGACCAGATATCAGATGAAGAACAAGTCTATTGTTGTCAACGGGGGAGCCAACATTCTTGAGTTGGTTCGACAAATATTTGAGGTGTTGGCAGTATGCAGAGACATTCAGAAAATCTACCATGTCTACATGAGTGAAATCACACTCAAGGTTGATGGCACGAGAGTGTTTGTTATCGTGGAATATGTCACGCAATCTATTCCAAGCCTCCATTTTCGTGGTGTCGGGTTCAAGAATTGTATGTAAAAGATCATGAGATATAGTGGTGTAAATCCACTGTAGAACCATAGCGTCAGGAGTCAACCAAAGTTCTTTCTTCTTCTGTATTTGAAGCAGCTTCTCCTTACCCTGAGTCGGAGGAATAATATGATCAATTACTCAATGGGAGCATGTATGAATCTTAAAGAGTTCCACCCATGTGGAATACTGTATGTTCTCCATCTCAAGAGTGATAGGAACATGGTTCTTGATTTTGGATACATCAAAAGCAAGATGAAAAGAAGATTTTGAGGCAGACATGATGATTGAGAAGAGAGGGAGAAGAAGAAGAAAAATGGGGTGGAACTGGGCTGCGGAAGACATAAAAAGGTAAGGATCTTTCCCTAGAAATTTGATACCATGTAAGAAAATAATCTCTTGCCTCATTTCATTATAATAATCTGTTATATACAACAATATAAGAGTATAATTAGGCTATAATCAAGCAAACTAATCATATTATAATCTGATAACCTAATTAGGCTATAACTAGGGAAACTAATTAGATTAATAGAAATATGCATTTAATGATAATGATATGCACAATCTTTCAAATCATATATTCTAACAAATAATTCTAACAAAAAAGTATTTTCATATTTAATGAAAAATATACATTGAACTAGATTGTCTAATATCAATTAAATAAAACACTTTTCTAAATATTTAAATGTTTATTAATCACATATAAAATATATATAATACTCAGTATGATTTATGATTTTGTTATCATTAAAACTTTTATATAATGTAGAAGTTATCAGATAATGACAATTTTTATATAAATGTAGATTGTTTATAGATTCTTTAAACGTTTGGGTCTTTAACAAAACATAAGATCATTATAAGATTACATTGCAAAATATATATTTCATCGAAAATGATATTAAACTTATAAATCTTAATGATATGACAAAAATATTTCATGAACTTGCAATATCATGGAAGGAGGGAGTTTCATAAAAAAACTTATAGAACAATCAATTCTCTAATTAGAATTTCATACATGGGATGAATATTACATGGTTTAAAGAGTCATATTAACTCCAAATGAAAAGATGTTGAAAAACTTAAGGACATGCGTTGAATATAATGGACTTAACCCATATTTTTTATTAGTCTGTTACTATCTTTATCTATAAATAAATCATCCCTATGTGTGTATTTTACACAATAAAGATTAATCTATAATTATTTTTTCCTTTATTTTAACATGGTATCAGAGTCTATCATAGCAAAGTTGTAAGCCTAGCGGGCCATCCGTTATCGAGCCATTTTCGGACCACCCTTACATATATAGTCCTACGCACGAGTTGAAGAGTCTTGGCGTGAGGGGTGTGTGTTGGAGATCCCACATCGACTAGAAAAAAGACCTTTCAATAGTTTATAAGTGGGTGCAAACCTCACATTACAAGTCGGTTTTGTAAGGATGAGTCAGTTTTGAAGAAAACTGGAATAATGAATTTAACATCTATTGACACACCAATGGATCCTAATGCCAAACTTCTACCTAGTTAGAGGAGTCTCTTTTAGATCCTGAGAAATACAAAAGATTAGTTGAAAAATTGAATTATCTTATTGTTACTCATCCTGATATTTCATTTACAGTAGTAAATACTATATGGTCATAATAACCATAGTAAAGTTGTATGTTATTAAGATGTTGATTAGGCTCGCTTTCCTATTGATAGAAGATGAACTTTTAGATATTGGGTTCTTATTGGTGATAATTTGATTTCTTGAAAAAGTAAGAAACAACATGTTGTGGCAAGATCTAGTGTTCATGCATAATATAGAATTATAGCCTCAGCTACATGTGAGTTTACTTGGCTTAAACATTTACTTAAAAAATTATAATCTGGAGAGGTCACTCAAATGATACTCATATGTGATAATCATGATGTTCTTCATATTAGCTCAAATCTTGTTTTTTCATGAAAGGACCAAACCTATTGAGATTGATTGTCATTTCATTCAAGAGAAAATTATATTTAGAGACATCAAGACTAAATTTGTTAATTCGGATGATTAGTTAATTAATATTTTTACTAGATCTTTCTGGAAACTTAGAATTAATTATATTTGTAACAAATTTGATACATATGATTTATATGCACCAGTTTGAGGGAGAGTGTTAAATATAATGGACTTAACCCATATTGTCTATTAATCTGTTACTATTTTTATCTATAAATAAACAATTCCTATATATATATATATATATATTCTACACAAAAAAATTAATTTATAATTATTTTCTTCTTTATTTTGATAATAATATTATTAATCATTTTACAAGAAAACAACATAATTTATTTGTTATTTGATGAAGTTGTATGAGATACACATGATTTATATTATATCAATAAAAATACTTACATTCCATTGCACCATATGACTTGTTATCACATATTTAAAAGATTAAAAAAGTTACACCACTAGTATTATTGTCAAACATATCTTATTAAATTTGGGTTATAACACAAAATTTTATTTATAGAGACTTTTACGAAAACACGTTTTATGTTAAAATCTTGACAAACCATCGTACTAAAAAAATATTTTTTTATCATTAATTAAACATAAAAAAATGAAAATCTTTCATTATACTTGATAGAAAACAATTTCATGTGAAAAAAAGTTTTAATATTACTATAAATAAATCACAAACACAAATTATAATTTACCTTATCTTTGTAGCCGTAGTTTTATTCAATAAATAATAAACACAAAGTGTCTTTGCCAACATCAAAACAGTAAAAAAAAAATCAATTTTATGATATTTGGATTATAATGTGATAAAATGAAATAAATAATATTAGTTTTATTATTTAGATATTTAATTAAATAAAAGAAAAAAAACTAATAAAATATGTTGAATATAAGTTCTTGCAATGTTTTTCGTAGGAATGAAGAAAAAGTTTGATTGAATTTGTTGTATAACAAAAACATTTTGAAGTCTGTTGTGTGAGGCCTCGACCAAGACCACTTCCTCGTCTCCCTTTTCATTCCCCTAGCCCACACCCTCTCCACCCTCTCCTACTCCTCCTCCGTGTCCTCACGCCTTCCACCTTCCTCTCCAACACTCTCATCAAATCCCATTGCAACAACAGCTTCTTCTCCCACACCCTTTCCGCCTTCGCTCGCATGAAGGCGCACGGGGCCTTTCCCGACACCTTCACCTACCCTTCTGTCATTAAGGCCTGTTCCATCACGTGCAAGCAGCGGGAAGGAAAATCGCTTCATGGGTCTGCGTTCAGGTGCGGAGTCCACCGGGATCTCTACGTGGCCACGAGTTTGATTGACATGTATGGCAAATGCGGACAGATTGCTGATGCTCGCAGGGTGTTTGATGGAATGCCTGAGAGGAGTGTCGTTTCCTGGACAGCTATGCTTGTTGGGTACGTTGCTGTTGGTGATGTTGTGGAGGCCAAGAAGCTGTTTGATGAGATGCCGCAGAGAAATGTGGCTTATTCTGGTATGTTTTTTTCTCTGTTTGTTGAGAAATTTTCATGAATAGAAAGAAACTATGTCCAGAATGGAAAAGAACTTAACTATTTAAACCCTAATTTAAAAATTATAATAGAATTAAAATTTTCGAGTAATTATATTAGAGTTTAGGGTAAATGGATTCTGTTTGAGTGTTGCAAATGTGGGTCGTGAATCTTGTCAAATTTAAGTTCACTCCTAGTTTACTGTGCAAGACTGGCTTTCCTGTGGGATTTTAACTTTTTCTGGATTTTCCACCAATTCCTTGATCCTCGTATTGAGGTATACATGGGCGCATCATGATATAGTAAGATGTCTCGCCCGAATGAATTTACTGGCATTCCATATAAGCGGGTATAAAAAAAGTCTCTTGGCATATATATTAGAAAAAATAATGAATTAATTAAAGGTATCATAACAACTTTACGTTCTGAACTTGTTCCACCGTGCCTACCAAATTAGAAGTTTTTGCAAAGAATTGAAATTAAAAGCCGAGAGGATTTGGCTTGTCATGGCATATTAATTTATTGATTAATGAATTAATTAATTTTGAGATTAATTTCTCATTGAATAAATATTTATGGATGGATATACTAAAGTTCATCCTTAGAAGACATTAAGTAAGGATCATCCAAAAGTTTTAATTGTTCAATATAGAGATGTAAAGGCAATCCAAAGATAGTAATTTGTGCATATATTATATAATTGTATGTTTATGTATCACCCAAAGGAGAATATTAATATACATTAAAAGTTTGGTTAGAAGTATATGAATCTGTTTTACATATTTTACACACACAAACATTAATGTATAGTTTTGTTTGAAAAAATTACAGTTTCCATGAATTTGTATGGTGCAGGAAATAACATTGTCAAATTCAATGAGCTTAATTATGATGCCGCAAACATTACGAAGATGAGGATAAATCTCTTTATGGGACAAGTCTAACCGGTTGAGTCTAAGTTTGATGAAGATAACCTTGACGGAAAATATAAAACATCTATGCCTAAGACTGAAGATGCTAAGGAATTTATGGAGAAAATTAAAAAATATTCTCAATCAAATATTACTACAAGTCTATTGTGAGTGGCTTGATGAATGAGTTAACGACCAAGAAATTTAATTGGTCACAACCCATTCATGATCATGTGAATGAAATGACAAATCTAGCAGCAAAGCTGAAATCAATGGGTATGGATGTGAATAAGTCTTTTCTGATACAATTCATTATGAACTCACTTCTTGCTGAGTTTGGCCAAGTTGCACGTGAATTATAACATCATTAAAGAAAAATGAAACTTTCAGGAAATTAAGGCCATGCTGGTTTAAGAGGCAGGAAGGCTAAAAAAAATGAAGGATCATTCTCTCCATCTCACATTTGATGATGGGGCTAGCAACACTAAAGCTAAGCCAGGTAAAAACAACAAAAAGGAACTAAAGGTTCATGAAGGCAAAATCCATAAAGAGAAGACATGTTTCTTCTACAAAAAGGCTGAACATTTTAAGAAAGATGGTTCGAAAAGAAAGAAATGGTTTGAAAACAAAGGTACTTAGTATGTTTAAATAGGTTTAATCAAATCAAGATGGTTCGAAAAGAAAGAAATGGTTTGAAAACAAAGGTACTTAGTATGTTTAAATAGGTTTAATCAAATCTTATTGAAGTGCCTAATAATACCTGGTGGTTAGATTCTAGTACAACTATTCATGTATCACGTATCATACATGTTTTACAGAGATTCCTTTCGATCCAACCTATAAGAAGAACTGAAAAGTTATTGTACATGAAAAACAGAAGAATAAAAACACAAATAGAAGGAAGTGGGACATATAGATTGATCCTGGATAGTGGTTATTGTCTTGATCTAGAAAAGTGTCTTTATGATTCTGTATGTGCTAGAATCTTGATGAAATTAAATTTATAGCACATACATAAACATAGAGACACTTTTCTAGATCCAACCAATCTATATGTTCTTCTACTCGTTCTTTTATTATGTTTCCCATATACAAGAACTTTTCAGTTTCTCTTATTGGTTGGATCGAAAGGAATCCCAGTAAAACATGTGATACATGAGTAGTTGCATCAGAATCTAACCATCAGGTATTATTAGGCATTTCACTAAGATTTGATTCGAAACCTATTGAAACATAGTAAGTATCTTTCTTTTCGGATAATCTTTCTTGAAATGTCCAGCCTTCTTGGAGAAAAAACATGTCTTCTCCTTGTGGATATTGCCTTCATAAACCTTTAATGAAGTTTTATCCTACTTGTTCTTTTCACCTGGCTTAGCTTTACTGTTATTAGCCCCGTCATGAAATGTGAGATGGAGAGAGTGATCCTTCATTTTATTTAACCCCTTCCTCTTGAACCAACATGGCATTAATTTCATGTTAGTTCTATTTTTCTTTAGTGGTGTTATAATTCACCTGGAACTAGCCAAACTCAACAGTGAGTTCATAATGAATTGTTCTAAAAAAGACTCACTTACATCTATACCCATTGATTTTAGCTTTGCTGCTAGATTTGTCATTTCAGTCACATGATAATGAATGGGTTGTGACCAATTAAATTTTTTGGTTTAGACTTGTCAGTAGTGTCTAATTGAGAATATTTCTTAATTTTCTCTATGAATTCCTTAGCATCTATGACTTCACATTTTGAACCAAATTCAGCACCTCTATCACAACTTTTACTTTTCTTTCTAATTGTCTTTCCATTTTATTTATAAACGTCTCAAGTAATGAAATAAGAGTTAATGTGATATTTCTTACTCTTTAAAAGGCTGACAGGATGAGTGGAGATTTTATTTTATTATAATATAAAATAAATTCTCTCTCTCCTGTCTCTTTAAAATATATAAATAAAAGATACAATTTGAAATCCCTTTAAAATATATAAATAAAAGATACAATTTGAAACGTACGTTGTCAGTTTTTATCTATATCAATATGGTAACTTTTATGACCATCAATAAAAGGAAAGTAGGAAAAGAGGGAAAAGTTTGAAGATCAAGAGGAATCATCAAAGAAAATGAATCCGGATATATATTTTCTTCTATGTTTGTGTGAGGATCGTAAAGTCTAAGATTTTGTGAAATTTTTGTGAATAGAAAATAACTTACAGTTATGTCCAGAATGGGCAGCCTAACTAGGCGTTGAAAGTGTTTCTTGAGATGGAATCGATGAATGTGAAGCCTGATGAGTTCATACTGGTTAGCTTGATATCGGCTTTGGCGCAGTTGGGACATTTAGAACTAGCTCAACGGGTTGATTCTTATGTAATGAAGAGCTGTATCGATGTGACCATGAAATTGTAGCGCTTCTGGATATGAATGCAAAGTGTGGAAACATGGAGAGAGCGTCGAAATTGTTTGAGGAAAGACCTAAACGAGATCTAGTCTTGTATTGTTCGATGATACAAGGGTTGTCAATCCATGGGCGTGGGGAGGAGGCCGTGAATCTGTTTAACAAGATGCTGATTGAAGGGCTATCTCCGGATGAGGTGGCCTTCACAGTCATCCTCACAGCCTGTAGTCATGCTGGGCTTGTTGATGAGGGCTGCAAATACTTCCAATCCATGAAGCAAAAATACCACATTAGTCCTTTGCCTGATCACTATGTGTGTATGGTTGATCTTCTAAGCCGGTCAGGACACACAAGGGATGCTTATGAACTTATAAAATTAATGCCTGAGCCTCATGCTGGTGCCTGGGGTGCACTTCTTGGGCATGTAAACTATATGGTGATTCAGAGCTGGGAGAGATTGTTGCTAGTCGACTTTTTCAGTTTGAGCCTCTAAATGCAGCTAACTATGTGTCGTTGTCTGACTTCTATGCAGCTGCAGAGCGATGGATTGATGTTTCCCTTGTGAGAAGTAAGATGAGAGAAAGGAGAGTGCGGAAGATACCTGGTTACACTAAAATTTAGTCCAGGGCCGAGTTATTCTGGTATATGAAGTTCTGAATCGGGAAATTTGGTTGCAGAACATGTAAGCCAATATGAATTCATTTTCAGCTGGTCTGGAAGCTTTTGCAGTTGCACCATGGTTGTTAAACTGTCAATGGAGAAATATGATTTGATCATACTTTCCTAGGTAAGTTATGAGGCAACTTGCATATTCTTCATGCCCTATGGTATTCCTGTAGGAAAAGGTAAAGAATGTAAAAATTGAGTTACATGGTTTGGTGTATGGTTATATTAGTTGTTTTGTTACACTTTGGTCAATATGACACACAAACACAATTGCAAATTTACAAATAAATGCATGTAAGCATCTATTATAAAAAAAAAAAAAAAAATCTGATGTTAATGCTTTTCAGTTCCTTGAAGCCTCTCAGAAAATACAAAATATATTAATACAATTGTTTCGTTTAATATTGACTGCCAATGATCGATTTTCCAGTATCAAATGCAGTCTACTTGTGTGCCTCTCTTTCAATAATTTTCTCGTGCAGATGAGTTAGTCTGGTATTAAATGAAGATACAATGGGTTGGTGATCAATACAAAAAGTTAGAGAGGCCACCTAAGGTTTCAGCTATAAGGTATATATACATAATACCAATATTCACACATTCTTGCAATATGCCTTTGTAATCCATCCTACATGACCCATTATCCATTTCATGTTGCCAAACATATCTAAGACATCTTGCTGCATGACACAGACTTACGAGGATGTGCTTTTATGTAAAGAATCTTCCCAACAACCATAACTTTTTTATCAGGAAGTTCTTTTAAGATGCATTCCTTTCATAAGAAACTTCGGGTTATACTTGTGGTAAGATGACATGCTGGGTTTTGCATGAAGATGAATAGTTTGAAGTTGCAATTTGGCAGGAGGAAGGTCTCTATGATTAGAAAGAAGATAATTGTACTGCAAATTTAATTGAGAATCTCAGTTTTATTTATGTCCAGATGCCGCGGAAGCAAAAGGTTTATCTAACTCCTTTACCATGAGGGTTGATTAAAATATCATTGAATGAAAGTATAATTAGTTCTCTTTGCTGCAGCAAACATTCATCCAGATTTGTAAACTATTACAATGCATGTCTCACTCAAATTTGTAATTAAATTTGGAAAGAAACGTATTTGCCTTCGAATTGTTCAGCAGCTTTCTCGTGTAGTTTTATTCTGAGTGGAATCATTCTAAACTAAACCATAAAAAACTGAATAATTTGTGAAAAATCAGAACCCAACTGTTTCTGATTGGATTTTAACTGTTTTTATAAAGTGGTGTGGTTTGATTTTGTTTCGTGTATCTGAAAATATCTGAATTATACATGAGGTGTGACCCGTCTAAATCCATTAATAGAAAGCCAAACAATTTTTTTACGGAAAGGAACTTTGTTACTTGTCACATAATCATGTTTTATTGACACTTACATAACTTGAAAAAGATGTTCAAGGACTTTGGGTGGTTAATTCTATGTGTAATATAGTTGTAGCTAATACCAACACTTCCCCGTGTCGTGTTATAGAGGTCCACTGCAGTCTTGGGCTTTAGAAAGATCAAAATTGTAAAATCATAATTTTACTGACCATGTAAAATAGGTATTTTGGGTATTTTGAAAATTACGGGGGTGCAGGTTAAAAATTAGGTTGTATGAAGTAAAAGCCCAATAACTACTGATCTCACCTATTACCACTTACGGTTTTTCCTTGTCAGGGAAGAAGCTACAGAGTCAGAAAATCAGTTGAATCTTGTAATGAAGAGATCTGATTTTGGAACTGTCTTTTAGCAACGAAGAGAATGTAATACATAAAAGTGGGAAAAAAATATTAGGTTTTATCATTTGATTGTTTAAAATAAAATAAAGAATCCAGTGAAGTTAATTTAATATAATTTCTTCTAATATTTTATCTCTCTTTATTTCATTTATTTATTGAGGAGGATAAAATGATTCTGGCTTTATCTTTCCTTATATCATAAAAAACAAGGAATATTTTGTCTCACTTACCACCAATAAATATTTCCAAATTTCTAACTTGGACATTCGAATATTCTTGAGCGCTTTCCCAGCTCAAAGTCCAATTCAATTGGTCCTTTATAATCCACCTTTTTTTTCCCTTTTTCTTGTTTTTCTTCTGTTTTTCCTTGTGCACCTTCTTTAGGAGCTGATATACCATTAAAAAATGATTCATTATAATCTTTTTTTCTATTTACTATGTTGAAATAACAGAGATATATTAGAAGTTAAAAACACAAAAATGAATTAATAATTTTACCAAACAAATAAGACAATTAATTGAAAGATATAAAACTTATAAAATATGATTTTAAATCAATGACAAGATGTAAAAAATAAATAAATTACTATAATAAAATAAAACGACATATATATAACTTCAAATAATTGATCATTTGTTAGTCTTTTACTTCAAAATATTTTATCTGGCATATATGTTGACATTTTGTTTACTTTATTATTAATTGCAAACATTTTTATCATTAAAAAAGGAAGAAGAAACAACAACTGCTGTCCGTATAAATTCCAAAACCTAAATATCCATACCATATTAAAGGGAATCTATATGAGAATGGTAAGAAAAATAAATAAATAAATATATAAAAGATTTCCATTTTTTTTGGCTAATCCTGACAAATCTCTTTGTATATTTCAGAATCTCTTACTTGACAGGTTGACAAGAAAAATATTTGCAAATCTTAGTGGTATAATAGGATATTATTCATAAAGACGCCTTTTTACACAAACACATAGTGATTTGGCATATTATAAATAATTAAGTACTGGTTTAATTAGCACTTATAATTAATTTTATATAACTTTTGTTTCAGTATAACAGGTAGGTGAACAGGTGTAAACTATTCAAACTTCTACTATTAGGTTCATTTTATTGCAATAAATAAATCTAAATAAAAAAATTATGGACAATTCATCAAAGAACTGACCCCTAAATTAATCTTTTATGGTAATAATTTTTCACTACAGTTTGAAGAAAAAAAAATCAAACAAATAACCTTGGGGTATAATTGGGAAATATTTTTGCCTTTTTCTTTTGGCTAAAACAGTGTGACTTGGGATCCAGTTCTTAAATTTCTGTTGGAGCAACTACAACTTTTTTCTCTGCCCTGAGACAACAACACAAGGTAGATAAGAAAGAATCCATCCATCATTGTTTGTGTTTTGTTGTTTTGTTTTGTGGAGATTGTTATCTCATTCCCACATATCACATAACCAACCAACTAACCGCATTCTGCATGTCCAATTCCTCCCAAATATCTCATCTCTCACTCCAATCCAACCCTTTTTGAAAACTCACAATTATTCATTCAATCACTTCTCACCCTTTTCAACTTTCTTCACTCTTGCTCCAACCCTTCTCCAATTCGCTTCAAGGTATTATTTTTATTTTTACAACAACCCAAGTTTGCTTCTAGGAAAACGTGTCCATTTTCCTATCTTTTCGGAACCCCTTTTGCTCTGATTCTGCCTTTTCTTATTCTCAGGTTTTTTCAATATGGAGATCGATAGAGCAATCCGAGAGTGTGACGATCGAAGACTTCAGACCAAGTACAAGAACGCCACCTATGTTGTTCAGAGAGCTTTGACTTTGTATTCGTAAGTTCCCCTCTGAAAAGGGTCATGCAATTTGTGGGGTTGGTATCTTAAACCTTTGCATGAGATGGGTTTGGATTTCATGTGTGAGGGACTGGATTCTTTTGCCCCTTTTCTGTTGATTAGTATAAATCAGAAGAGAAGAGTTTTATGTGCTGTTGACTCATGTTAGGTTCTCATTGCTGGATTGTTGATTTATGTTTGATCTATTTGAGGAGAGTATGGGTGTATTGAATTTCCTTCCTTGATTATTATTGTATTAGGGTAAACATGTTTATAAGTCTGTTAACCTGAAAATGTTGGTGGAAATGTGTTATCTGGAAAGAATGATGTACGAAGAAAGGACAATTTTGCTGATCTTCTAAACAGCTTAATGACTCTGGTAGCTTTATAGGAAGAACATTGCATTGGATGATGTCAGAATTTGGGATTTGAAATTTGATTTGAAAGGACGAGTGCACACATCATAGAGTGATGCCCCCTACATTTTGGTCTTTTTGCTACTTCATTTGCTTTAAGTCATACCTGTTTTAAATAATGAATGTAAAAAAAAAAAAAATAAAGATTTTTGATGACTGTCTATCTCTTCAATGCTGATTGTCTGATGACTGTACTTATAATGAATTTCTTCCTACAGTATTGAGGAGGTTGCTTTCAGCTTCAATGGAGGAAAGGATTCAACAGTATGTTTTAATATTTGTTATCTTTTATTATCCATCATAAGCTATGGGCTCATTAATGATGACAGTGAGCTTTGGCATGCAGGTTTTGTTGCACATACTTAGGGCTGGTTATTTCTTGCATAAAGCAGGACAAAATAGTGTCAATGGGGATTTAAAAGATTTTCCAATTCGAACAATATATTTTGAGAGCCCTTGTGCATTTCCAGAAATAAACTCATTTACCTATGATACTGCCGCAACGTGAGTGAAACTTCTTCCTTTCTACTTTTTTTATGTTTAGTTTTATTTTGTCACTGCAGATTAGATAATATGCTGAAGTGATATTATCCTATCTTAATTTTTATTTTTTTTTTGTAATTTTCTAACTTGGAGACTTGTAGTCCTTTAAAGGTGGAACAATTAATGGTTTTTTTCTTGAGCAGATATGGGTTGCAAATTGACACCATTAGCTTAGATTTCAAATCTGGTTTGGAGGCTTTGCTAAAGGAAAAGCCAATTCGTGCTATCTTCCTTGGAGTTCGAATTGGAGACCCTACTGCGGTATCCTTATCTCTTAACCATGAGACAATTTTTTGTTGTAAATTACATATTCTTTGATCTCTTATTTATCCAAACCTCGACGTTGTTTTCTGCAAACTAGTTGAAAGCGAGATTTTATTTGAATGTGCTTGAGGCTATGTTAAAATTCACATTTAAAAGCAATACACAATATATGAACATCTTTTGTAAAACTGCACATGTATATAATCATTGATATATAGATGTTATAAAGGAAAAAGCTTACCTGCATACTCATTACTCAATCAGTTGCAATCTAACAAAGATAAAATGGCTTAAACCATTACAAGAACAATACTTATTATACCATAAAGTTGCACATGCATACTCGATTTAAACCAATTTTTGATTACCATGGTTTTACAAAAACGGGAATATTAACATATTCTATTCTTACATGCGTACTCCTACCTTACAGGTTGGTCAAGAACAATTCTCCCCAAGTTCACCTGGGTGGCCACCTTTCATGAGGGTGAATCCCATTTTAGATTGGTCATACAGGTTTGATTCTTTTTTCTTTGCAGCTTCTTCTTCATGCTTTTAATTAAATGAAGTTAAAACCTGTGCTTATGCTTGGTGCTTTTCTTTTATACTCTTACCTGAATGACCAACCAATATAACGGTCTGAAGGATTCTCTTGGAAAGACATTATTGGTTGGAGCCAACTTTGTTTTAAATGATTTCATTTTGTGATAAATTTCACACTTACACGGTGACTAGATCTAGTGTCAAGATCATCTCCATGTTATCCATGCTTTTGTCACACTCTCCATCCATGGCTCACATTGATCATGCCTTGTCTTTCATATGGCTGAACTTAGCACAGGCTTTTGTTGGGCTTGAATGGTTGCCTCATGCTCCTTGCTTCATTGCAATTCATTGGTTGCACCTCCTCGTTATTGTGCTTGATAAGCACAAGTACAACCTGGGCTAAAATTACTATCTGCATCTGTTTTATAAAGAAAAATAAAGGAAAAGTCATACAATTAATGAGTCCAAGAAATACAAAATAAAGAAACTAATAAAATATTTTTGTGAGCGAGAATATCTTCTTTTGTCATGCTCCTAGTTATCCTGCACGGAATGCTGTGTTATTGTTTTTTTTTTTTTTTTTTT
>Ga0209700_103381_pt1 | contig 30721 bp, 16 predicted proteins | sample SiratroredBW_FD_187528 | JGI IMG/M metagenome (GOLD analysis project Ga0209700, IMG submission 187528) | Root nodule microbial communities of legume samples collected from California, USA - Siratro red BW (SPAdes) (version 2) | ecosystem: Host-associated > Plants > Roots > Nodule | place: USA...
TTGTTCACAAGTTACAAAGTGCACGTGTGATAAATTTCAAATAAAGAGAACATTTATGGTGATATATTAATACCACCAAGGAAAATGATAATTAGTATACAAATATAAGTCACACTAATGATAATTTTTTTTTTTAATTTTGAGTAATTAAATTACTTTTATATTACAACTATAATTTATTAAAAAAAATTCTGTCGAACTAGCATTTTTTTTACAAAACATCTTAATTTTTTAATAAAATAAATTACTCTATAAAATTCTCAGTATCTTTTCTATTTTCGAACTAGCATTTTTTGTACAAAACATCTTAATTTTTTAATAAATAAATTACTCTATAAAATTCTCAGTATCTTTTCTATTTTCTCACTAGTTAAAATACATAGAAGTGTTTATGAATTATAGAGGTGTTTATGAATTATGTAAGGTGTAATATATGGATGTCGGTAATGCATATAATGCATATACTGTAACTCTTGAAGCACGAGTCAGAAATAGTCACAGAAAAGCAAAATAAAAAATAAAGTAAAAAATTCAGAGCAGTAACCAGTGCAGTACTTTTACATATGTATATGTATATATTTATGGCAGGTTCTAGAGATGCTATCAGAGGATTATGGTGGCCGTGTTGAACTGGCCAAACCATATTACAAAGCACTCACTGCTTCGGTGAGGAAGCATTTCAAAGGCAACGGTGTCATTTCAAGCATGCAGCAGTGCAACGATTTCATGTTTCTTGGTACGGAAACCATATCACTTGGACGAGTCGGTAAGCCTTGAATTAAAACACGTGAAAAAATCAGTGGAAAACTTCTATTTTCAGTACATCCAATTAATATTTATGGACGTTAATTTCTTATTGTTATGAAGGTGATGATTTTTGGTGCACGGACCCAGCAGGAGATCCAAACGGTACCTATTGGCTGCAAGGATGTCACATGGTGCACTGTGCTTACAACAGCTTGTGGATGGGAAATTTCATACACCCAGATTGGGACATGTTCCAATCTGATCATGCCTGTGCCGAATTCCACGCTGCTTCTAGAGCCATTTCTGGTGGACCAATTTATGTAAGCGACTCTGTTGGAAAACACAACTTCAAGTTGCTCAAGAAGCTGGTTCTACCTGATGGCTCCATTTTGCGGTGTCAACATTATGCTCTTCCTACCCGAGACTGCTTATTTGTAGACCCTTTGCATGATGGGAAAACCATGCTCAAAATTTGGAACCTCAATAAAGTAAGATAGAACTCAGACCTTATAATAGCCTGTTACCTTTCAATATTATTGGCACTTATTTTTTCACAGAAATGTGTTTAACCTTACTCTCTTTTTGTGTTTCCTTTTATGCTGTCAGTATTCTGGGGTTTTGGGTCTGTTCAATTGCCAAGGAGGAGGGTGGTGTCCTGTTACTAGACGAAACAGGAGTGCCTCTGACTATTCACATTCTGTGACTTGCTTTGCAAGTCCTCAAGACATTGAATGGGGTAAAGGGAAGCACCCTATTTGCATCGAAGGGGTGGATGTATTTGCTGTGTACCTGTTTAAAGATGACAAGTTGAAGCTGCTTAGGTACACAGAGAGTGTGCAAGTTTCACTTGAGCCTTTCAGTTTTGAGCTTTTGACAGTTTCTCCAGTTGTGATCTTACCCCGAAAATCAATCCAACTTGCTCCAATTGGGTTGGTGAACATGCTGAACTCTGGGGGTTCTATTCTGTCAATAGAATTTGATGAGAAGGAAAATTTGGCAAGATTTGGGGTGAGAGGGCATGGGGAAATGAGAGTATTTGCTTCTGAGAAGCCGGAGTGTTGTAAGATTGATGGAAAATCAGTGGAATTTAATTATGTTGATAGCACCGTGAGGCTTCAAGTGTCGTGGCAGGGTTCTTCAAGGTTGTCCGTGGTGGAGTATTTGTTCTGAACCATAAAGTGACTAAGTGCATTACGAAAATCCACCATAAAGTGAACCATAGTAGTTGTGCATAACTTTGTGACTCTGGCTGATGGTATACTTGAAGGCAATTCCTTAAGTTCCAGGGGTTTTAATGCTCTTGTGTTAGGTGGTCCACTCATTTGTGGACATTTGTTCTTACTTTTCAATGTCAGACGAGGGGTTTTAACTCAATTTCTCTTGCACTGTGAGGTCAATTTACAGTTTCACAATCTATTTTTATTTTATTTTAATAACCTTTTATTAACTTTATTTCCACTTAACTCATTCAAATTTTTAAAATGCAATCTGAATTTCTGTTTTTTAATTTTTTTTCCTTTCTCTGACAAGTACATTCGAATTAGTGATGAGATTAATGTTTGCCATGATGTAGGTTTTGTCCTATGGGGTAATTTTTATCGAAGATTCCAGAACGAAATTTTTTTTTTATTCCAACTATGGCTATCTCAAATCAACATAACATAATAAAGAAATTGTGTTATCACGATTTTATTCTAAAGATTTAGATTTTAGTATAAAGATGAAATTGTATCCACTTTTAAATAAGTTAATTAAAAGTATGAGGTAATTAAAAGTATCATGTTAATATGATTTTAATGAATGTTTTTTAATTAAAATTGTGTCAATGAATTTTTTTAATTAAAATTGTGTCACAAGCACGATTTTAATTTAATTTATTAAAAAAATATGATTTTAGTGAATGTTTTTTAATTAAAATTGTGTCAATGAATTTTTTTAATTAAAATTGTGTCACTTTTTAATTTAATTTATTAAAAAATACATTTAAATACATTAAAATTGAAATTATGTTATTATGAAATTTTTTTAATTAAAATTGTGTCAAGCATAATTAATTTAGAAAAAATATATTGAAATTGTGTTACATGAATTTTTCTTAAGTAAAATTATGTCAAGCATAATTTAATGTAGAAAAAATATATTGAAATTTAGAAAAAATATATTGAAATTGTGTTACGACACATATATACTCACGATATAATTTCAGTTTATGCTACATGACACAATTTTAATTTATAAAAATACACTTAAATCATATTATTATGATATAATTTCTATTATGACATAATTTCTTCCTTATGAAACGATTTTAATTTATAAAAATACACTTAAATCGTATTATTATAACATAATTTCTTCCTTATGAAATTGTATCATTAAAAACAAAAATTATCTATTAAGTAAGCACAATTTATTCATAATCGAAATTAAAAAAAAAATTGCCCCCTTATGAAAATAGGTAAAATTTTTGATAAAGTAAGTGAATGATAAGCTTAAATTGTTTGTCTTAATAGAAACACAAAAATGGATGACATGATAGATTTGCAGGAAAAAATTAAACATATGAACACTCAGTTGATTATCGTAAGTGGTAACAATGAAGCAGAAAAAATAAGAGTTAAAAGAAGTGATTGATCAGGTTTAAGCCACACTTTAAATTTATGTGGGAGAAATGATCCAAAAGTTGATAGTGGTAAATTGAATATTTTCTCCCCCTACCCCACAATTAGTTAACATGTTTATTTGTTCTTAACGAAGCTCTGTTTAGACACATTTTATGTGTAATGATATCTATGCTTATTATTTTTCAATAAAACTAATGAAACTCGGGTTTAGGCACATGTTATGTGTAATGATATTTATGAATCAATATTTTTTAGTGTAATTTAGTGATGAAAAACTTTTAAAATGAATGCTTAGCTTTTGCAAATATACTTTGCCTATTTATGCCAACATGACTATGTGGACAAGTATATATAAAACAAGTGTGTTTATTTATACTTTATTTATTTACATCTCAACTGTTATTTTCCACTGGCATGATTGGTTTAGCTTTCATTTTTGGCATGATTTTTAACAGAATTTATCTAAAACGTTATTTAATTGATTTTTCACTTTTTTAGTGTTGTACTATATGTGGATGGATAGATTGAATGGGTTGTAAGTTTGACTTTGGGCCATAGCTTTGAAACAAAATTGTGCACCACTGTTTTATATTGTATCACTGAGGACATCAAAACTCTATCATTTATTTTGTTTTTGCTTCTTTTAAACTTGGCACATGCTATGATCTTGTGTAACTCTTTATACTAAATCCTCTTTTGGCTCAAAAAATTTTAAATTATATCTAGTGTTGTGTATTTATTGTAATATATAATCATAGAAAAATTTGCCTAAATTCAAACCAAAGCAAAATCTCACTGGAAAAAAGTATTTAAAACTTATAAATCTAGCCGTAAAATTTGGGCAACTTTAACCTCAGTTTTAACTTAGTGGGTCTCACACTTAATTAGAGATCTGAATAAACATTTAATGAAGTAAGTCTCGTGTTATCAATGAGTAACTAATGATGGGGTCACATAACTAGTTAACATTGACTATGTTCATACTTACGAGTTTCACTTGAATTGATGAGTTATAACTTCTATGGATTCCACAAATTTATATTTACATTATAAGATAACTGATAGTATTCCATTCATTCTAAAACATTATGACTTATATTTTACAATATTAAACATCTAATTTAAGAAGTGTTAGATTATTCTTGATCTCCTCTTTTTAGCTTTTTGACTCTTGATTTTATTATTACTCATTAATTAGCTTCTTGTAGCGTTTGGGTTCTAGATGCTTCATGTAGCACTTTAATCAGAGTTCTTGTTAGGACTCCTTCATTAACTTTTGATGCTACTCCTAAATTTTCATCACAACCAAAAGAACGAATCGCGAAAAGAAAAAAAGTTGTTTCTATTCGCTGAGTAAAAGGCAAAATGAATCATTTATTTTGTACCTTCAGACATGAACATGAATCCTTGGAGTAGGTTTCATGCTTTTCTTGGAGAATAAGAAGATCCGAAGCGCCACAATGTCATCGCCGAACACCTCAATGGAGTACCTGTGAGCATGTCTAACTTTCTTTCAACCTTGTGGCTAGGTTCAATTCTGTGTTGTTAAAATCAGTCACCTTTTGCTTATATTGTATTTAGAAAAGAGGAATGGATAGAGAATTTGGTTACAGAGAAGTTGCAGAAGCGTTGGAGAGGTTTACAGAGATTTATGGAAAGAGTTGAAGAAGCAAAACAGAGGCGAATGCTGGAGTTGGAGAAATAGAGAATATAGTTTGCCATGGATTTAGAACGCAGAGAATGAAGCTCTTCATGGAAACTCAGTTTCACTTACAAAAACTCAGTCACTCCAATTCCAAAGAGCTTTCTGGAACTGATTAGTTAAGTTACCATCTTTTCTTTAGTGTCAACTAAAACATAAAAGACAAAATCCACAAATGAAAAAAGAAAAAAAAAAAGTTGAAACACTGTTTGATTGGGGTTGTTTGGATAAATTTCTCCCTAATAACTTCTGGGAGAGAAAGAACTGAAAAAGAAAAACTGAAATTGATTTCTTTACAAACTTTGGAGTAATTATATTAGAGAAATTCTATAAATGAGCTTATACAGAAATCAATTTTAATTCATTGAAAAGTCAATTTTATTTTATGTTCCTAGAAGTTTTCATGAAGAAGCTTGTCCAAACATTTCGTTAGCATGATGCTGTATTGTTTTTAAACTTACCTCTGTCACCACAGAACAGGATGGGACTCCTTATTTGTAACAACAAAAATATTTAATGTAAGAAACAATCTTAACCCGCATAACCAAATGATACTTAAGAATTTCTTTTATGTTTTTCTACTGTCTGCCAGAAAAGACAAATCTATTACTTGTTGATAATGTTGAAATTGAAATTGAAATTGAGAGCTGATACAATTCACAGGCTATAATTTTTTCTTTAATTGTTTCCATCACTATAAATGAAACTTCAATCTCACAAAGTGGGAATGCAAATAGAAAGGACAACTATATATTTCTACTACGCTGATCAAAATACTTGGATTTGTATGCCACTCATTAGCCCCTAGTTATGGTCATGGATGCATTTATAGGCGTGTGACAGATTTATAGGGGGAAGATTGGGGAAATAGTTGCTCAACTTGTACTGGTAGCCTTGATGGGGTCTTCAGGGTGTGGCCTGTCACTTATAAGATTGTTAATAATCACCCCAACTAGGGCCGGACCCTGATCAATATTAATTATCACTACAAAGGTCACAACATACCTTTATCTCTTGCATAAGAACTTCTGCCTTAGAACTCCAGTCAAAAGATCTTGAAGCCTATTTTCGATTACTTTTTTCTTTTTTTCCTATTTCTTTGTTTTGATGACAAATACCAACTGCTGTGTGCAGCATTGAATGATGGTGTGTAGTATATGGAGAGAGTTTGGGACTGTTCATGTGATTCTAACACTTATTGGTCCCCCAATTCACGTTGGTTGGACTGTTTCTCATCCGTCACCTGCATTCATATGAAATTATGGTAATTCAATCATTCCTTAGTTTTGGACTATTGTGATGTTACGCTGATTTATTATTTAGAACAATTAGGGGTCTGTGGTGCTCTAAACATTTAAATTCTTTATTTTGCATTTTTATGAATTGTATATACATCTCTTTGTATCCTCATTTTGCATACCAATATCAGTAACTTAGTTTATGTTTCTTTATATTTAACCAAAGATGTTTGTGTTAATCGCTTATTCCAGGAAAGGTTGGACAGTGGCAACAGATAAACAATCAATGACCAAACTCTGTAGTGTCGAAGCTAGGATCCTTTGTCACCTGTTTTGGAAATCTACTTTCTATCCTTGGCTCTTTGACCATAGAAAGAGATGGGATCATGATCACTCGATTGCATTACACTTGGCAGAAATTGAGTGTAACACGTCATTTTGATGCATTCATATCATGGGGACCCATATATAAATTAGGCAGTTGTAAGTTTAAAGTCGTTTTATACTCTCTACCCACTTACCTAATTTACCTTTTCGTTACCTAGAGGGGCTCACCGACAATGCCATATGTACATTTCAAATAAAATTACCACTGCAATCTTCATCATTATTTACTAAACATGGTCGTAGTTGTCAATAGTAGCCCAGAGACAAGGGGAATTGAGTTTTAGATTCAATGAATTAATTACCTATTTCAGGAATGAATAGGAGTGTACAATTATAGATACGCATGGCCTGAATATATTCGGGGCAATTAAATAAATTTATCTGTTAATTATTTAATTCATTCACGTATAAATTAAACTAACCCATTAAGTTATAAAAAGTAAATTAATTAAACCATGTAACAAAGTTTATAATACATTAAATTAAATAGTTCAAAATTCATTAGTTGGACATATAAATATGCAATGTCTATTTTGATTAAATCAAATTAAAAAAGAGAATAAAAGTAAAAGAAGAAAATAAATAGAAAGAATGGAAGAAATGAAAGAAAAAAAAAAGATGTATTATTTTGGTTGTTATTATTATTATTATTACTATTATTTCATACATATTTGGTCCAATAAAAATGATAAGATTGTAAAAATATATAACACTAGGACTATACATATTAATAAAACATGTTTGTTCTTATCTTACATCTTTTTATAGTTTTTTTTTTTTTTTTACTTATCCACCTTTAAAATACTCATAGAGTATATATTAAATTTTTACTTACATTCAGTAGTGCAGTCAGTATTCAATTATTTGATTAGTTGAATATTAGATTTAAAACTAAAATTAAGTAGTAAATATTTATTAGTATGAGAATTCAATATTTTACTTTATTATTGAACTTCTTTCATAGATGTGTAAAAGTCCATAAATATATATATCATTATCAAAAGGCATGCATTTAATTGATTTTTTACACTTTTAATATGAACTTCACCGTTAGAGACACTTTTATAGTATACTTTCATTCTATATTTGAATATTATAATTATAATTTATTTTTAAGAAATCTATTAATTCAATAAGGAGATTTTGCTTCTTTCACAACCATTTTTTAAATTATTATTTTTACATGTTAAATTACTTTATCAATAATTAGAACTTAATTTAAAAGTATTAATGATTTAGTTTGTAATATTATTGTATATTTATATTTTTCAAATAATATAATATAAAAATTTAATCTTTCAAACTATTTTTTTTATTTTATTTTTTTTAAATGGACTAGGTGGACCATGTTGGAGGGAGTTGTTAAGTTAAAAATACTAACTTAGATCTTAAGTCTCTCCTGCTTTGTCATCTATATCAATAGTGGTTAACTTTATGGCACTAAATAACATAAAATAAAGAGAAATTAAGGCTCTTTAGTAATATATGGACCAACATATTACTTGAATTTCATTTAGTTATTATAATGCATTCAATATTACAAGGTCCATTCTTAAATAACTTGTTCACAAATACACTTAAAGATATGAAAAAGCTTTGAGAACTAGCTAAAAAGCACATTATCATAGAAGATAATATTAAGATGAGAAAACAAGAAAGAAAAAACACCACATCATTATTTTCGACTACTAGGTCATCCTTGGTAGCATCAAATCAAAACCAAAAGTGTTAACACATGGGAAAATATGAAATATATACCACCCTCAACTATGGGAATGATGTGATTATGCAAGAGGCTTTCTATCTTGAATTAACACTATCACACAGACATGTCTTTTGGCCTGAAAAATGCAAACATGTATCAACAACTGATGGACAAAGAGTTCAAATAACTCTTTAGAAACACCATTAAAGTTTACATGGATAATTTGGTCATCAAATAGGTCATCGCAAAGATCACCGTAGCATATGGAAAAGTGTTTTCTAAAATATGTTGCCATAACATACAGTTAAACCTTGAAATGTATGTTTTGTGTGTATTTAGTAGGAAGTTCCACATATTAATGATCACACAACAAGGAATAGAGGTCAATGTCGACAAATGTGAACCATCTTATCTATTAGGATCCAAAATAACAAAAAAAAAGGTTCAAGATCTCAGTGGCATGCTCGTTGCTTTCTCCAGGTTTCTCCAAAAGATAGCAAATCAGACCTAGCCCTTTTAAAATTATTAAAGGGGTCAAGGTAGTTCATTTGGAACAACAATTATCAAGAAATGTTCTAAAAAAACAAGCAAAATATTTTCTCCTTATCAATGTTCATTAGTTAATCAATGAGCTCAAACTTTATTCTCTACTTTATCATCTCTTATTAAAAGATTAGTTCAGTGTTGGTATTCAAGGAAAATGAAAAGCAGAAACTTGTTTACTTTCTGACTTGTTGAAGAGTGATATTAGGTCATTTAGAAACTTGTCCTTACCTTTATCTTTTGAATAAGGTGGATGTGTCCATAATTTTAGAACTTAGCAATTGTGGTTCAAACTTACTACCCAATCGAGCAAGTGCTACAAAAGCTTGAGCTATCCCTAATAGTGTTCAACCCAGCCACTTCATTGCCTTTCGAGACAAACTTTTCACTTACATCATTGGTTGGACTTTACGATAGCCACCTTCACTTAAGGAGAGACAATCATCATTGTTACACCAGTAGAGATAGGAAGAGGATACATTTCATTCACCATATTTCCCTCTAAGGAAAACGAGTAAGTATAACTTTTAGAGAAAGATTATTCTCTTGCGTTGACAACCTTCGTATCAACAAAAGTGCTAGCACTATGGGAATAATTATAAATGTAGAAGAAAACAAAAACATGATAAAAAAGTAAGGTGTACCAAAGTTGCACATATGGAAAAATGATTAGCGAGTGAAAATGAAAAAAAAAAGTAAAAACTCTCAAGTAAAATTTCATAATTAATTATAGAAGTAAAATAGAAGGAAAAACAAATTTAAATAATGAACATTCAATACATTTAATATGAAATGACATGGAGATCCCAAAACTTTAGTAAAATTTTATAATTAATTATAGAAGTAAAATAGAAGGAAAAAGAAATTTAAATAATCAACATTCAATGTGAAGTGACATGGAGATCCCAAAACTTTACTTCCCTGAATGATGAATCAAAGCATTTGCCACTTCAGAGTTATATTATTTTATGACTTTCAAAATCCCTTATTAATAGCCTTAATGACGTGTTCTTACATATGATTGCTGGTAGTAATATAAATGTTAAAGGTATATTTTTCAATGGTTGATGTACATGGAGAGAATACACCTAACAAAATAAAGTCTAATAGCTTAATAAAACTCAATCATAAAATGTCATAGCATGGTCATGAAATGTTGACCTCATCAAACTCATCCCCATTCATGAAAGGATAACCAATGGTCTACCTACTTAAATGAATTACATACTCAACTTTAAGCTTATAAGCTTTTACAGGTATTCACTTTTGAAATAGTGATCTGGAATATATTTCTATTCTATTTTGATAAACTTAAATGCAAATTCAGTAGTCTAGTAGCAACAATTGAAAATCTTTTTTTTTTTTTTTTGTTGAATCCATTCATGGAACTCACTTCAAAAGCCTATATATACATCATTATTGAATGGAATAACTATTTATTAATTCTCTTCACTCTCTTATATTACTCTGAATTCAAAAAACTTCATCAACTTAAATGGCAAAAAGTCTTATGCATATGAACTTGCATTATGTATTTAAACATTAAAATCATAATTTGTCCCTAAAAAATCCACTAACTTAACAAGAATACTTTATTTTCAAGGTTGGTCCAATAACATTTTACATTTCGATAATTAACAACTATATAACTCAAATTTCAACCATTATATAATTTTAACTATATCAATATATCTATATATTATTATATAAATAAATTTATAATTTTTTGCATTTTTAAAATAAGAGAGATAGATAGCCATGAAGAGAAGGGAAACATAATCAATAGAAATTTTTTATTATTATAAAAAATTAGTCCTATAAATATAAATTATTATTATTATATCTAAATAATGAATATTAAAAAATATACATTTTTATGCAATTGTGTGGCTAATAAATATCTTTTACAAGTATGTTTGGTTGCATTAATTTAGAAGGATGGATTGGAGAGCATTTGCAGGATGGAATCGTCCTTCATGTGAAGAGATTTAAAGAGATAAAATTGGAAATTACTAAACAACTCTTGTAAATGAGTTGGAAATTATGAAACACTCTTTTTCACAATTAGTAATTTCATAAATATATCAATTAAAAAAATAAAAAAAATCTATAACATCTATCAAATCATTCTCAAACTTTCACAAACATTCTTTTCAAATCCATTCAAATCTTACCATCTATCTATTAATCCAAACAACCTTATTTTCCACGTATAATCTATTCAAATTCCTTCAAATTTATTCTCTCGAATTCACTCTCTCAATCAAACAAAACTTAACGTTAAATTGATCAAAGAGATGGCTCAGATAGCTCAAATTGATAATCATTTTTTCTCCTATTAACAAGAAATTCATATAGCTAATGCCTATATGTACGTTTATTATGAATAGTTTGTGTTTCCCTAATGACTTCGAATTCATGCTCTAAATGCTGACCAAGTGGATTGTAGTTTGTTGGTATAATTGATTACCTGTATAAAGATTTAGACATTATCAACACACGTAGTGCTCAATAAAACATTAGCATTTTCGAATTCTCTTTTCAGTGTCTTCCTAGTTAGTGGCTACAGAATCTCATGATGCAAAGTCTAACTAATGCACCTTCCACTCAAAAAGAAAGAGAACTGTATATCATATTCAAAAGAGAAGGTAGTTGTGGAAGAAGGAATATTCCAATGATATTTTTAAGTTTCTGAAACACAAGTTCATCAAACTAATCATAAAATGAGTTCATGAACTCAACTTCACTTTATTTGCATTCTCATTTCCTCTGTTTGAAAAGATAATCGTTATGCTGATACCATGTGTTAATATGGCACGTGAGATATATACTCATTGCACTAATAAAGCACCCTTAGTAAGTAGCTATAGTTGAAAGGACAGTACATGCCACTCAATGGAGCCATGATTGCGTAGTGTCTGACCAATTTTACATGTCCACCTCCAACTTTCTTCCTTCTTTTTTTCTTTTTTTTTTTTCTCTTTGTATCTCCACATTCTTCAAGTTTTATGTGTTTCTTGGCCATCATTAGTTTGCCTTATAAGTAGAAGATTGTTGCAAGACTTGTCAACTTATATATATATAATAAATAAACCGATGACAAGTCACATTTACTTTGTATCACAATTTAACACGAATTTCGCATATATAAACAAATTACATAATTTAATATGGGATTGCTATATTCAAGAATCATTCAAATGCCTTTTCAACCCCCAAAAATTAAAGTTTGAGACCCACTATGATTAATTAACTCTCCCATGTTGGCTCTCAACGTGGGATTACCAATCCGAAACGTATACCCGTAATGAAGGGCATGTGCAAGTTGAAAAGGACCATAATCATACACCATATCAAACATGTTTGTGTTTTGCTTTCTAGAATCTCAAAAATAAAAGTCTTGCTTTCTAGCATATTAATTAGTGTAGAAGTGCTAATAAAATTATAATTCAACAACTAGATTAATAAAACTCAATTTTTATATAAAATTATTACGGTAATTAGGAATGTTCATAACACATAATACTTACGTCAACCAACCCCAAATAGAAAGTTAACGGGACCCAATTGAAGGAGGTGGTGCAAATTCCAGAAGACATGTGGACACGACTTTGAAAGTGTTAATTGCAAACAAAACAAATTGAACAACTGATCAAAGTTAGTTTATTTACAAAGTACCCATGAAAAAAAAACAAAAGAAATATAACTAGAAGATTCATCAAATTGAAAGCTTCCATTGCCCACATAGAGATGGCGAAACAATCCGTACCAACAAATATTGGCGGGTAAAATCTAAAATGAATACCAAATATATATATCTTTAATGAATATTTGTGTATGATAAATATGAGTATTTTAATTATCCATTTGTTAATAAAGCTGAGTACAAGTATCGTGATACATAATTAACAAATACTTACTATCTATTATTAGTTATTTTTATTTGTATATTTTTTATAATCAAGTCAAAAATAAATTTATTGAAGAGAAAAACATTAACAATTAAAGAATTATTTATAATTTGATTTTATAAATTTATGTTTTTAGTTAGAGTTATGAGATTAAAATTTCTTATAAAAAGATTAATTTTATTTAAATTCATACTTGTATTTAATTTTTTTCCAAAAAAATAATTTTATATGCATTAATATTTTATGATACAATTTTATTTAGATTATATTTAAGATCAATTTTTTATATAATATTTTTTAGAAAATCCTATTAAAAATATTTTAAAACTACCCTTGAGTATCGATGGATATTCAATAATCCATTTTTTTTTAACAGCCAAAAATAAAATGAATTAAAAGGAACATTTAAGGGATGCACCAACCCATTTACAAAATGGTAAGTCATGGAGCAAAAGGCCAATGAAAAAAGAATATAATGTAGTACCACTCTACAAAAAGTAAGGAAGACAAAAAAAAGTCGAATACCTAACGCAAATTCTACAAAGTCCATCTAAGTGAATATAAACTAAAAAATGATGAGCCTAAAACAGGCTTTTGTTTCCAGTACGGTATTATGTAACCTTCAAGTATTTCAGTTCCACCAATATAATGATATGCCTCTGACTTAATAATCTATAAGTATTATTAAATGGATAATGAAACATTTTTGTATACAATATTAATAAGAGTTAGTTGTTATTAATATCCATAAACACATATTTTCATCCATTGGATCATATGATTAGTCAAGATTAAAACATGTCTAACACTAAGACCTAATTTAGACAATTTTAACACATTAGTCAACAACTTTATCAATAGTGGATCCATATCCTTCATCCAAAATCACTATGTAGAATTAGTGATCTGACTTCACTTGCCATCATAAATAATTTATGTAATTTTTTTATCCATGATACAAAATAGGAGAAAGTATAATAAGAAAATAAAAAAGAAAAATAATCATATTTGAAATATATCTTCTTAATATGTGTACTTGATTATTTATAGCATAAAGTTTCTCCAACACCCTCAGTAATGATAGATATTTCAAACAAGATTCTTCAGTTCCTTATCTAATAAATGTGCCATCTCCCAATAAATATAACATTAAAACTCTTCCAACTTTACCCAATTTTCAAAATGTAATAATGACTAAAAAATTTTCACTAAAGAGTGCATAACATGAGTCCTTCTAACAGATAACAAGTCTAAAATAAATATAACCAATAACATAGTCCAATAATTCTATATTTAAAAAATTTATTACTCATTTATTAAATCGTTGGAGATTGTGTGTCATTCTTTAAGAGTTAAATATGAATTTGAATCGGTGTAGTCTCTTTGTCCTGTACACTCAATCCTCAAATATTGTGTACTTTATTGTGTACTTTTTTTTATAGGTTAGATACATATCCAAATTACATCTAACACTGTGTCTTAGATAAGAATATGATATAAGTATTATTATATTATTCACATATCACTGTCTTGCTAGAAAGATTGTTTTCCCTTAGAAAAATAACCTAATTCAAGAATTTTCCAAATTAATAACAAATTTCTTATAAAAAAACATATATATCATTCAAAAAGTGATGAGAGAAGTCATCTTTATCATCGGTAGAAATTATATACCAATACTTTTAGGTACTTTTATTTAAACTATCTTGAAAAATCTAAACGATTATAATATTTTTACTACTTTAAATAGTTGAAAATAAAATTTTACCATTTATAATTATTATACTTTACTTGAATAAAAGACCTAAAATAAATATACTCTTTCCAGACATTATTACAATCATTGTTATTAGATTCATTGTCTATTATATATTAAGGAAAGAAAAAAAATATATAAATATATATATATATATATATATATATATATATATATATATATATATATATATCAATTTTTAAAATAGGCTCAATAGTGGACCCTTGGTACAGTGACGTGTCTTGATTGCAGGAAAGATGAGCCACAGAAATTGAAATTGTGAGCATGAGCGAAGTTCCACTAGTGATCCATGCCCATAATGAAATCGGTCCCGGCTGCTGTGCGCCTCCTTACAGAGGGCTGATTTCGTGGACCCTAGATCTGCCAGAGGTCAAGGCCCTAACTGCTACAACGAAACCACTGCACCACTTAACCAACTTTCAAAACAACCTCAAAAATCTTAACCTAACTTCTTTACACTTTACCTTTTAATCTTGTTATCTCATATTTTAATCAAACTATGTGGTTCAGTATTTCTTTTAGAAGACATAAGATTCATAATATTTTAAAAAATAAATTTTAAATATAATTCTAACAAAACTAGTTTATAATTAATTTATAAAATAACATTTATATTTATTTATATATTATTAAAATATTTTATTTTTAACTAATATAAAATTTTTAATATATTTTTTTATATTAAGGTTTTCAACATATATATATAAGAGGGTATATTAAAGATAATTCTATAACGGACGATTCAATAAATTCAATAATCTTATTAAAATATATTTTAATATTATTTTAAAAGATAAATTTTAAATATAATTTAATCTTATAAAATTAACTTATAAAATAAGATTTATATTTATTTATATATTATTGAAAGACGTTATTTTTAAAAAATATTAGATATTCAACACAAGACTATTTTATTAAAATTATTAATTTTTTTACTTTTTAGTATTTAGTCTTTCTTTCCCTAATATACATATTTATTGCAAAAGAAGATGTATCTTTCTTTTTTCTAATCTATTTTTCTTTTAGAAATTACAGATTTCGTTTTTAAATACTCTCAGGACATTCACATTCTTACTTATACATATGCTCTATTTTATAAATGACAACTAATGATATATTTGAAAAATCTCTTTCTAAACTTATAAAATTGTCTTATCATTTTTAGCAGTTCCTCATTTTTTTTTATTTTAACTCTTGTGTTATAAATTAGAATATATAATTTAGAAGAAGATGAAACTTTTACTTTTCGTAATATATAACTAAAATATACAGTCTTGACATTTCTCTTATTTTCTTGCTCACTAATTCAACTAAAAACAATTGCTGCTTTATATCAAAGTATTTCTATCTTGTATTTTTTTTATATATTTAATATTCATAACTATTTATATCTTTGAATCAATAAATATTATCTCCAAATTTAATTTTAATAATTTTATCTTGAAATAAAATATTAAAAGTTATAAATAATTTTGTAATATAATTTAAAAAGTAAAAGATAATTTTATTTTCTAAAAATGGTATAAGTTTAAAGATGATAAAGTAGGTTGGATGTCATCAGCCTACATGTATATTTGACGTCAGCGTAAAAGAATTCACTTATGAATTGTTTTTATTAAAATTAAGTTGTTAAAATAAAAATAAAAGATAGTGATTTCAATGATTATAATTTTTATATTAAATTATTTAAAAGATTAAAATACATAATAATATTATAATTTAAATAATGAATATATACAAATTTGTGAAATTATCAATTTATTCGACTAGAGATTAATTAATAAATTAAATATTTAAAAAAGTATATAATTAAACGTATTTTAATATATATATATATATATAATTTAAGATGATAACAAAAACTGACTAATTAGTCTAGCCTAACCTATTTTAGTATGCTAGATGCAAGAGGGACAAACGAGGGACTAACTTTCATAACCATCCTATCACGTTATTCCCATAAATTGAGAAAATAGTAAACTAATATATCAGTTTATTATTGTTTTAATTCAAAATTAATATATATTAATTTTATCAATTTTAGTCCAGCATTAGTTTTAATTTTGGACTAACCTCATTTTCGATTTGTAATTTTAAAAGTTTTTTTTTCCTTCGATTTTTTTTTAATGATGGGATAACATCTAAAAGATCGAGGAACAAAATAACAATTTATCCAATTTAAATTATTCATTGTAAATTAAAAATGTAGTTTATATATTTAATAAATTCAATATATCATAATTTTTAATAAGTTCATATACTTATTGATTATAAATTTCATTATGTAAAATAAAAATTTATCTTGTATCATCACCCACTTAAAATAATGGTTTAAAAAAATATTTTAATAAAATTTATGATACAATTCCCCGTATTAAAATTGTTTACTATATAATAGAGATGACAAAACTAGCTATCTAGCCAAATGTAGACTACGTTGAGAAAAAAATATAATGTTTCACTTTAATTAAGCTCTTCAAAATGGAGTCCAAACTTGATGAAAATAGGTTTTTTTGACTTAAGGCAGATTTTAACAAATGAACCTCGAATAAGGTAATTTGAATAATGACTTATATTTAATTCAGTTTCAAATTTAAAACTCACATCTTACAAATTGAACTAAATAGGCTAATCCAAGTTATCTTATTTAATTTACAAATTTTGTTGTTATAAATGATCTTTCACCTAAATACACCCACGAGTACACACATTTCAGTTTTATTAATCAATTGGAAATATTTTACGCAAATTATTTAAAATTATATTGTCATGTTATTTTATAAACTTTATTATCAAATTCGGTAACAGTTAATAGTTACAAAAATGCTAAGTGTATTTCTCGACCCATCATATATTATTAAAGTGAAAATGACAAATTTCATTAATTATCTCCTTATTTAAATTAATCCACTAAATTTTACTATTTGTATTCAATTTTAACCAAAATAGTGTTAAAGAAAGTATTACTTAACACTTTTGAGTAATAAACAATAAGATGTTAATTAAAATTTTATTTTTTTTATGTTAATTAAAAAATATGATTCTATTGATAAAAAAATAACTAAAATGAGGACAGTAATAAAAGTAACTATTAAAAATTAATTTAAGTTGTTGGAATAATTTTTAAAACTTCGATACTTGTTATTAATTGCTAAATAGTATGGTATTGTTAATAAATATAATAACATATATATATATATATATATATATATATATATATATATATATATATATATATATATTTGTATATATAAGTCTAGATAAAAGTTTAGACAAGTATATAATATCTATTTGTTTATATAAGACTAGATAAAAGATATTCGTGAACATGTAACATAATCTATGAACGTTAATTAATGAATAAATGTTTTGTTTTAAAAAATAATAATATTGCTTTATGTTATTTCTAGAAAAAAAAGTTAAAATAGTAATTTCAAAATTACTTTGTGAAAACAATCACACAAATAACAACTAATCTTTTATTTTTAATACCTCTTTAAAGGAACGTTTATTTTTAATAAAATTATTGTATAACTAAAAATTATTAGTATTAGTTGTAAAGGTGTAACATACAACATTGACTTTATTTATATTGTCAATTTTATTTTATTGATTAAAATAAGTTCTCAGGTTAATAATATCTTTTAGTATAAACACGTTAATAAATAAGAAATCAAATGGTTTGATACTTCAAGTTCAACATATCTACAAATATAAAATATATTTTATTACTTAACATATAATATTTTTTAGGAAAAAATTGCACAATTATACAACTTTTATAAGGATAAAATTATAAGGTTTTTCATGACACACAATTACAGAGTCCTTTATACATCTATTAGACTTATGGATTAAGTTTATGGTAAACATACTCAAATAACTCCTTATTTTTTATAATAATTTGTTATTAGTGAAGGTAGGACTTTGATAAATACTCAAATAAAAACAATATATATATATATATATATAATGAAATGAAATGAAAGGTGCAAGTGAATAATAGAAATGAAAGAGATGAAAAAATACATTGTATAGATGCATTATATATTAATAAGATATTGTTACTATTTTACAAAATAAATAAATAAATAATTTTATATTGTTAGGAGATCGCAATGATTATTTTTCTTATGTGTATACTTTCGTATAAAATTGGGGAAAGATTGTAAAAAAATCATAGATACATTATCATAATGGTTTTACCAGTAAATTAAAAGAATTTAACATTTAATGCAATACTATTTCACACCAAAGTTAAACTCAAGTATAAATTCAATTAATCAAAACTCATCTCATCTTCTAGCAAAGTTAGAATTAATAATCACAGTACATTATTATTAAAGTGAGAGTTTGAAGAATGAGAGTTTGAGGATTGTTATGCAGGAAATTAAAATAAATTATGTATAATAATAAATAAAATATGTTGACTCTCATGTTATTTCATAATTAATTTTTCTTTGATTTTCTTAAGAATATTATTCTTCAATTTTTCTCATAATTAAACTCAATCAAACAAACTTTAACTAAATTTAACATAATCTAACCTGCAAAACAAATTCAATTTTTGACTATGTCTCCAAATATACTCGATGAGATGTATATCTTTTATCTCTTAGACTAAGTGATGTGGATATCTAAGCTCAACTCCAAAAGACCTATGATGAGAAAGTCTAAGTCAATAAAAAGAAAAATGAAGTTTAGGATCCAATTTAAGACTTAAGTGGGCCCATGACTATAGGAACATCCAAGAAGTTTTGTAATATAAGGTGACCCATCCATTGAAGGCCAATTATTGAAGGACAATCATATGGAGGAGACTAATTACATATCTAATGAGTTGAGCTTAAAAAACTAAGAGAATTTTAATTTATTTTATTTATTTACTTTCAAATCACATAAACTCATAACCTACATGTATATTTAAATATTTTTGAAAATTCAGAAGGACAAACGACATATTTTACAAATTGGTGAGAGTAAATCTCCTAGGTTCTTGAGTGAACCAACTCTTAGACTTATCTAAGGGTTTTTCATTCTTTTTTCATATGAGTGACACTATTTATTTATATCACCTATTTTACTTGAAACTATATGTTTCAATAAATTCAAGTTCCTACCCTAGACCGGTCTCTTATTGAATCTCAACAGTGGGATTCACACCAACAAGAAATTAATCAAGACTAGAAGAACTAACCAATAATTCTAATTAGGAAAAGACAACTGCATTATCAACTAGTTTAAAAAAACAATTATTTTTCTAAAAAATAGATTTAAAAAAATCAAGCAATAAAACACATCTGTTATAACAAAGAACGTAAAAAATAATATTTTATTGAACATAAATCTTAAAATTGATTGCAAAATCACAATAAAATAAATATAAAGAAAAAGAGTTTAATTCTATATGAGGAAAATAAAAACAAAAGAATTACAAAAAAAATTAAAAATAAAGTTTATGTTATGTTGTGTTGTAGTCATCTCTTCTTCATATCTTCTCTAATCTTTATTTATAATCCTATTTTCTTCACACAAAATGTACTTAGATTTAATTATCAGATATTATTCTTATAATTATAAGATGTTTTAATTTTTATCACATATTAACTCGTAGATATTTTTTTTTCTATATTTGTAATCGAGATATTGTAAAATATTTTAAGAAAATTTTCTCTGAATAAATTAACTAGAATTTGTAGAAGATTTGAAAAATATTTATGGAAAAGATTTGATTGGATTTTAAATTTATATAATCCCTACAAATAACTATAAACAAGAAAATGTGTTTAAAATTTAATTTTAACTAATAATCTCAATTAATATCTAATTAATCATAATTGGATAAATATCATTTAAAATAATAAATTTACTCTCATAATTAAAAAAAGCGATAATTATAATGTATAAATATAGTAAATATATGGTCATCAATAAAAAAAGTCTTTAAAAGTATATTAAGTTTTTAGTTTAATTTAAAAAATAATTATTATAAAAATATTATTAATGATAGTTGATATATAATGAGACAAATTTTTTTTAACCACTTGTTTACCTGAAAAGTTTAATAAATTTTTTATCAATTAACGTGTCCATATTTCAAAATTAATTTCACTACTACTTAATTTATATATATATATATATATATATATATATATATATATATATATATATATATATTATATGTTGGCACTATAACAGTCAAATATTTATTATAGCACACACAGACCACTCACCACAAGTATAGCTTTACTGTTTTCAAGATCCAGCATCGGAAAACTGTGAATTTTCTGGTAAAGGCAACTGAGGGTTTTTTTGATTACTGTGACAATATACTGCCTCATAAACTATCTTCTTCCATTGGTTCTCCCTTCAATACCATATTCCTCCTTATACCACAATCACAATCTCCTCATTTAATTTTTAGGAAATGTGTTGTTATTGCCAAGTGCCCTTTATTCCTTACTTTGCTTCAGCCTTGCTGTCTCCTATATTATCTTCTTTGTCCATTGCTTCTTTCTCTATTAAATCCCGGAAAAGGTTTATGAAGATTTTGAAGATAGGATTTGATTTCTAAGTCTCCCTCTTTCATTCTCGTTCTGAATTTCCGACTTTTTAGTTCAATCTTTTTCCGTTTCATGCCAGATACCATTGAATTTCCACCGACCCAAACCTCCAACTTTAACTTCTATACCAAACACTTGTCACAAGAGCTCCTTTATTGCTACCATTTTTTTAATAGAGGTGAGTGATTTCGAAAGCACTATAAAACATAGGCCAGACCAGACCCAGTTCACTCCGAGGCGTTATTTCACAATATTCTGTTTCTATTTCAGATTTCTAGTGCTTGGTGTTTTGCTGGAAAAATGGTTGCAGTTCCATCTCTGTTTTCCTTAAGGCACTTGCTGGTGCTGTCTCTTGCCCTGAATGTAAGTCTTATCCTTAGGGCACTCTATCAAGAGAGTGGAGAAGGCAACAAGTGGTGGTTTTGCTTCAAGAAGAAAATGGTAGCAGATGCAGAATCATGGTTAACCATATCTTCCACCCCGTCTCTCGATAATTCTACTCGTGAAAAAGTGATCGACTTGGACCAGTAAGTGCAAGCTAAGCTACTATTGTTTCTATTTTGTTTCCTTAATTTTGTCAACATGTCTGCATTACGGCTGCCAAGGTAGCTAATTTTAGCGTTGTTTGGGTGAGCAAACAACTTTTCAAGATTTTTGCCGTATCATTTAGTTACCCTTTTGAGAATTCCTTTTGTTCTTCCCATAGTAAACATCTTTTCCTTTTGGAGGAAGGGGGAGTTGATTTCCCCGTAACAGAAGCATACAGAATTAAGGTTAAGTTGTGTCACTGTTTTTTCTTTAGCAGAATCTCCCGCTACACCTTAAGTTTAACGATGAATTGAAAGTATAAAATATTTCCTATTTTTATACGGCAAAACATTCCTTATTTCGTCAAAAGTTTTAGATATTTCTTAACAGTACTTATTAAACAAGGCTTCCACTTTATAAATGAAAAAGGTCTTGGTTTTCGTCTTCTTGTGTGTGGTGCAGTCCTAAGAGACTCTTTGTGCTTCTGTTACTGTTACAGTATTGCTTACGTTGTGCTTCTGTGCTTGGCTTCCTGCTGCTCTAGTTCCCGGAGAGGACAGGGACAAGTCATAGTCCTGGGAATGGTTTTTTATTTTTAAAATATGTCAGTGACATTATGACATATAAATAAATAAATAAAATATCATCTTTAGAGAAGCTCCTACATTAAGTTGCATTTAAGACAGTGCTCCGGTCCAATAGATTTATTCTTTTATTCTATAAATGAATTAATGAGGATGCCTGTATTGTCAGTTTAATCTAAATTAATATGCGTAATAAATTCGTGCCATTAAATTTAACCATAAATATATTCTTATTTCAAAGATATTTTATATTTTTTAATTACGGCAATTAATTTTTTTAGTTATTGAAAATTATTAAATATTTTATATCTCAAACACAATAATTTTTTAATTTTGAAATTTTAATTTCAAGTTTTGAATTTTATAATAGAAAGAGGGTTGCATCAACAACAAATATCAGCGGAAGTTGAGTTTAGTAATAGTTTAGTCAATATTATAAAGTCGAAGTTTATATAAAATATAGAGTAAATATAGACAAAAATTATTAATTTACTTAAAATTGAGTTTAACTTTTATAAAATTTATTTAGAAAATGAGATTAAACAATCTTATGAGTAGAATTAGATAATGCAATAGCAGGTGAGGTCTAAGAAACCTCATCAAGATACACTTTATTATATTATCAAATGAATTTAAGTCGAAGATTATCTCTGATTATATAATATAAATTGATTTTATCATTAATCACTAAATAAATTAATTTAGCTTGTTTCTCATACTATTCCATGTCATAAACATCCATATTTGCCGTGCATGTTGGGACCTGATCATAGCACGCCAATCATCGTGTTTAACGATGATATTTGTCGTCTCTCTGTTCTCGAGTTGGGAGGGTCGGAACTTTTTTTAGGGTAATGAAGAGAAATCGATAGGTGTTCAGGATAATTAAAAGTGATATTTAGATAATTTTATGTTAATGAAAATTAAAATATTTTATAGTATTGAGAAATTTATTAATTAAAATTAAAATTCGAAACATACACATTTTTTAATCTTAACTTGTTAATTTGTTATAAAATGTTTATTTATTTGTGAATTATATTTATCTAGGATGAGTTGCAAGTGATATTAGTAAGTTTTTGAAAATTGAAGCAAATTAAATATCTAACCTAGAAACAGGCTGGTGCATGTAGTAGCATCTTAGCAGCACTAGACACAACACTAGTGCTGTTGTACATGGAGAATAACGTAGCACCATGGGAGGTTCATATTTTTACTTGACCAAGAATAATAATAATTAATAATTATTGTTGTTGTAATGTTTGCGAAGGTAGCCGTGGACCTCAAACTACTAAAAACCTGCACATCGAAACTAGGGCTTTAGGAGCACAAGGTACAGCAAAGTGGAGTGGCAAAATATAGTTGTTGAAGATGAATTGGTGTTACCAAAGAAGTTGGTGGGGGCCACGTGCCTGATGCGCACACAGCAATACGAGGACATCCACCCTTTTGGTGGCCTTTGCTATGAGCAAAAGACTTCTCATATGAATGAAAGTGCGCCTTGGGTTGTGAATTGTGATGAGAGAGATCCTTACAACTTTTGGCCGCCCCTATGGTGAAACACTCAAATGTTGCTGTTTTACTTTATATGTGTCTTCTTTTTCTTGTTTCTTTTTCATATGGGTCGTCTGGATCAACTGCTTCGTGGGCCCTCCCTCAATGGAAGTCCATGTCTAACGTATTTTGTCTTTCCTCAGCTTAGCATGCCACACCCCATTGATCTGATGTATATGCAGATGCCATAATCAATCATTTATCCATCTATATCTATAATCTATTATCTATGCTTCTATCTAATCCTACATTATAGACCCTTGGACCCAACATTTTTCTTATTACCATTACCTCATCCATCCATAATCCATGCAGCCATTAACTCAACGCTATCTGTTTCTTCAAGGAGTTCATCCATCCCTTCTCCTTTCTTTTCTTACCTGCCCCACTGTGCCTTCACTGTTTCACTGTTTATGCAATCTACCCTGCTGATTTCATATACGCTTTTCTAGGGCAAAGTAAAGATTGTTCTAGGCCATTATTCATAGCACCACGTTGTTTCAGATTTCAGATATCAGATCATGCCCTACATCTACATGGGTCGGTTATATTATATTATGCACTTTACAAGAAGGAAATGACACAGATACACCATGCTACATGTCGATGGAATAAAACAAAACGCGGTGCAATCATATGTCAACTTTATTTGTAATTATAGAAAATGATGAGCAGAGTATAATGATGGGAAATTTTGCTAAATCTTATAGTACACAACACATCTATTTTATATTCTCATTATTTTAAATATAATTAATGATGATCCTGTTTGGTATGAGGACAAGATGCTAATTAAGTTTAGATGTTGATGAGATGCAGTGGTGACCCAATAATGTATGAAAGATTGTGGCGACAAATGGGTGACAAGACCACAATCACAATTCCAGGATGGCAATCCATGAGTTATTTATCTGATGTCACAAAAGTTTGCTGGTTTTTGGAGCCTGAGTTTGCAACGGAAGTAGAGAGGTTGCACAAAGTGGTGGGCAATGCTGTGACAGAAGGTCGCCATATTGTTGTTGGGACAGGTTCCTCTCAGCTAATTCTGGCTGCCCTTTATGCTCTGTCCTCCCCTCATGCTGCTGAACCAATCAGCGTTGTATCTGCCGCGCCCTATTATTCGGTCAGTCATGCATGATCATCCATATTTTCATACAATATAATATTTCTATACAAAGGAATCTAATGTGCTCAATAACTAAACTCATGGCATATAAAGAAAAAGGACACAGCATTTAATATTTTAAAAGGGTAAAAAGAGTATCTCTTTCTTGTTTATATAGTTAGTATGATGAAGTGTTTGTGAGAATTATTAATATGTCACATTGTCGGTAGACAAGTAGATTATATGTTTTTTAAACAAGTGGTTAAATGTTTAATACATATTAAAGATATCAGTTCTTTAAATAGATATTTCGATTTAGAGAGATTAGAATCTCACTTCGGGTGAAGATACTGTGTTCAGAAAACAAGAAAGTATTTGCGAGCATTTAGTATTTTGATATTTCGAAGTTGTTTTTTTTAAAGGAATTCTCTCATGTGGCCATTACCGAATCTGCCTCCTCATTTAGTTCTTCTCGTGTTTGTCTTCATCAATGTCTCTCTCTCTCTCTCTCTCTCTCTCTCTCGTGGACCTGAACCTGATCACATGAAGACTTGGTGAACAGTGCATGTGCTAAACTGAAAAAGAGTAAAATTTAGCTTCCAGACTGTCATAAACTAAACTGCCATTCTTGCAATTTATAAAGTACGTAAAGGAAAAAGGGATCTGGCTAATTAAGTATTTAGAAAGAATCAAGCTATGCACCCCTTCAATTTTTTTAAGGAAAGGTTTATATGATTGGCAAATTTAGGCTCATTCATTATCTGGGGGCATCATAAAGAGTGTTGAATTAATATTTCTTTTATTTATTATTAGGGGAGAGGCTATAATATTGATTATAAATATTAAAAATTATTCTTTCTAGTTGTACATGCACTTCCAGAAGAATAATTCTGAGCTTTCCTAACTATGCTTTTTCTAGACATTCAATAAAAGTAGTATTTAATATTGTATTGTTTTTAACTTCTCAATTGAATACTTCCATAGTAGAACAATTGTGAGATAGGAAGATTTAGCAGATAAATTTTGTTGCCTTGTTTTTAGTTTGAGCAGTTCATGGTTAAATGTTGAATTGACGAATTATGTACTTGCAGTCCTACCCATCAATGGCAGATTACCAAAAATCAGGCCTTTACCAATGGGCTGGTGATGCAGAGAATTTTGACAAAGAAGGTCCTTACATTGAGTTAGTTACTTCTCCCAATAACCCTGATGGACATAGAAGGAAATCAATGGTGAACCGAAGCCAGGGACTATTGATTCATGACCTTGCCTATTATTGGCCACAATACACTCCAATATCCTCCCCATCGGATCATGATCTCACGCTTTTCACTGCCTCAAAAAGCACTGGTCATGCAGGAATGCGCATAGGGTAAGTTCATAGCAATATTTTGACACGATGATATCAAATGAAGTAACACGTGCTCAATATTTTATCAAAGTAACACTGATATCTAGTGGATCACATAAATAAGTTTCTTAGAAGTCTTCTTCTCATAATCCTTTGTAGGTGGGCTCTTGTGAAAGATAAAGAGGTAGCAAAGAAAATGACTAAATTCATAGAGCTAAATACAATTGGTGTCTCGAAGGATTCTCAACTCAGAGCTGCCAAGGTTTTAAAGGCAGTGTCTGAGAGCTGCGAACAAGAAAACCACCAAAAGGGGGAATCTTTTTTCAAGTACAGCCACAACCTCATGGCAGAAAGGTGGAAGCAACTGAGGGAAGTAGTTGATGCAGGTGACATGTTCACATTGCCCCAATTTTCTCCCGCATTCTGCACCTTCTTTGGTAAGGAGACGGTGCCTCAACCAGGTAAATAACCCATTAACAAATTGGATTGAGAACTTTGTCTCAAACAACATTAGATTTTCATGTATGGATGAATATGGTTTTTGACCCCTTTGTTATATTGTACCTACTTGCAGCTTTCGTGTGGTTGAAGTGCGAGGGAGATGTTGAGGATTGCGAGACTTTCCTTAGAGGACACAAAATTATAACTCGAAGTGGGAGACAGTTTGGGGCTAGCCCAAAATATGTAAGAATTAGCATGTTGGATACAGATGAAACTTTTATACAGTTCATAGAGAGACTATCAGCCATACAGGAGCTAGAATGAAAATTGACCCCTTTTGTATATCATATGTATATACATGCATAACAAATAAAGGGTGATAGTTCATATATAATATTCGCAAGTGCAATTTTGCTGATCCATGCATAACAGTCATGGAGATCATTCAAGATGAAGTGTAGTACACTAGAGAAATAAGTTTGCCTTAGATACAAGAGTTGATGAAAATTGGTAGATGCCAAAATAAATTCAATTCGCAAATCATTTCATTGAATTTTTGGGTGTAATTGACTCCAATCTGACAAATTTATTACAAACCAAACACTTTATTCTTTTTTATAACAAATCAGAGTAGTTACACAAGGGGGACTCTCTTAGAATAATGAGAGCAGAACATTAGAAGTGGGAGAGTTTCCTTTGACAGTTTGGGTTTGGGTGTAGTGGTGTTGTTGATAGTGAAGGAATGTGGGGTTTGGAAAGAGAGAAAATGAAGGGAATATAAGGAGTTGGAAGACGGTGGTTGAGGTAGATGACGTTTGATAATGGGAAAGGTGTGTCATCTTTACAGTGTTTGTGAACAGTTATTGAATATGCATGTTGAAGAAAAAGTGTCCATGTTGCTACTTGTTTAGCTTCGTGAATTGAACCATGTCTTTATCCATTTCAAACAGAGTTCATACTTTGATACCTGTTAAAAAGTTAGGGTGATCATGCACAAACATCCCATTTTTTACTCCACACCCACCCAATACTAATGATATTGACACTTTTATTTTAAAATATAAAATAATTTGGAATGAATCAACTGAAAAAATAAAATATTTTTTTATTAAGTGGTCGAAGGATGTAGGAAAATTGAAAGATTACATCTAAAATTTTCAAAAACAAATATACCCACTTAACTTTCAATGTAACAATATTTTAATAATATTTTTTTATTTTTAATTTAAAATGTTAATATATATTATTATTATTATCTGTAACTATTATTAATCTTTAACTTTAATAACATAGTTGTCTTTTGTAACTAGTCTAACTAATTTTTAGTGTACTTTACTATTGATTTATTGTCATCAATATAATTTATTTTGTTGATTTTACCATTTATAGAAAAAAATCTACAACCAATAATAACAATATTTGTATATTTTGTAATTATAATATTATAAAAGTTAATAAAAATATTTATTTTATAACTATTTATTATTTTAATAAGTATTATAATATCTAATTTTTTATTATCATAAAAACTGGATACATAAAATGACTAAAACAAGATGAAAGGGAGCTTTTTGATTTGTTTTTCCTTTAAATATCATTGCAAAACACCATAAATTAAGTCTGAACCAAATCATTTAGGGTGAATTGTGAATAGTTTCTACCTTAGGTGTAGGGATGTAAGGCTGTGGGGTTACTGTGAGCTATACTTTTCAATTTCTAAAGTCAAAATTCATCTTTGTCCCATCTCTAGGTATAACATTTCTGTCTTATCTTAACCACTACATACTTTTCCTCTTACTTTTTCAAATAATAATTAAACAATTTTATAAAAAAATAAAATCATAATAAATAAAATATAATATTATTAATAATCTAAGATAAAAAAAATATGCATTGTCAAGAAAGAAATTATAAATGCATTCATCTTAGAGCAAAATATTAAATCAATATTAAATAAAAATCAAATAATTATATAAAAATTAGAAAAAAACAAATGTATGCATTATAAATAAGTTATAAAATTAAAAATAAAAATTTAATTCAAATTTTTTAAGTTATTTAATAAATTAAATATATTTTAATAATTTAAAAGATAAATATATACATATATATATTTTATATCCAAATTAAAAATTTAAATATTATCTACATCTATACACACTCAATTAATACATAATTTTTTTATCCAAATCGAGACAACTTCAAACAAATATCTGAAGTAACAAGTTCATTTGTCTTCTCTAATTAAAGAGATATGTTATTTCAATACTTTTATGTGGAAAAGGTTAGAAAGATAATTTTCTCAAAACATTTCTTATGTATTCAGGGAATAAAAACATACAATTCAAATTGTGATATTTATGTAACTATAATAAACAAGTATATAAAACTAGTATTTTAAAAGATCTTTGTTTATGAATGTTCCCCACCTGCTGAGCTGAATTAAAATCCTTTTTTCTAGAAAAAGAAATGATTCTATACTTATATATTAATGACCTTTTAATTATTGACATCAATGAAAAAAAAATATAAGATTTCAAAGGGCAAACAACAAATGAGTCACCTTGAACCCTCTCTTATTTTTTGAGATTGAATTTAAAAATACTTGATACGGAACATTTATGAAACAACTTATGCAAAGCATCTATTAAATAAGCTTCATATAGAGCAAAGTAATCTAACAAAAACACCAATAAAGGTTGGACTTGTATCAAGGAAGGAAATACATGAAGAAATAATTTATCCTAATAATTACAATTGATTCTTAAATATACGTGTATAAGGTTAAACTTTAACTTTAATGTTAGGTTAATTAATAAATTCATGCAACAATCAAGAGAATCTCACTTAAGTCTAAAGAGGATTTTGAGGTGTGTAAGAGATAATTGTTTTTGAAATTCTATTTTGGTCAACTCGATGAATAACAAAATCTGATTGAATATTTTGATTCAGAATGGGTTAGAGATAAAAGGAAAAGAAAAAAAAAATATTGTTGGATATATCTTCTTCTATGAATTCATAAACTTTAATCTTTTGGATCTTTGTAAACCTATTGTAGCATTATTAGGTTGAGTTAGAGCCTCTAAAATTACATGTTAAGTAGTTTGATTATATGCTTTGACAATTAAAAAAAAATTACAAGTGATAAATTCAAGTAAAATAAAATTGTTGGGAAACAACAACTATGTAATTCATCTAACAAGACATATGTCATCTCTTAGAGAATGAGCATATTAAAAACAATGTTTCACTTCTTAAAATAATAAGTTAACAATGATAGGTTAAACATTTGGACATTGTAAAATTGAAATTTAATTTACAAATCATAATTATTGAGACTTTAAAATTGGAGAGATTTAGATCTTTGGAAAGTGCATATAAATTCTTTATGCAAATGAAACTTTAAATTAAATAAAAATCTTAGAAATAATCCTAAGTTTAAAAATTTGTTACCAACTATATAAGTAAGATCAATCATTTTGTTTTTGTGTCCTGTTGCTTTTGTGTAATATCAAATATACATTCATTAATTCTTTATGCGTGATTATGTACACTCCCTTGACTCATCTATTGGTAATCTGTTATCTTAATTAACTAGCTAAGTAATTTGGTGTGCTTTAACAAAATGTTATTTTTTATATTATTGATTAGATCATTTTTCTTAATTATTATAATATTATATATTTGTATAAATTAAAAGAAAAGAAATGAATTTTCATAATTTTCGGTATTTTCGGTCTTAAGATTTAATTATCCTTTCAGCAGGATGAAAAAATTAAACTCATATATGACAATTTCTTCCAATAAGTGCTCACGCGAGAATTTGAGTAAAATATTAAAAAAGAAACTAGCAGATCAATCCGCAACTCTAGCTCCATTAAAGGAAAACATAAAAATAATTTATATTAAATTTTCTTTCTTTTGCTTTTTTGGTCCAATATCTTTTTTTTTTTTCTAA
>Ga0209700_103382_pt1 | contig 30719 bp, 12 predicted proteins | sample SiratroredBW_FD_187528 | JGI IMG/M metagenome (GOLD analysis project Ga0209700, IMG submission 187528) | Root nodule microbial communities of legume samples collected from California, USA - Siratro red BW (SPAdes) (version 2) | ecosystem: Host-associated > Plants > Roots > Nodule | place: USA...
TTTTTTATTTTTTTTTTTTTTTTTTTTTGTAAAGCAAATTTAATATATGTAAATGGTTTAATTGAGAAAAATAACAAAAACAAATGAAATATTTTTTAAAAAAATATATAAAAAAGACAACAATTATAACCTCAACCATCATCATATGCCACCTATGATAACAATCTTAACCACAATCATTATTAAATTGGTACCCTGTAATGATCAATGTCTAAACTCCTATATAGCCTATTATAGCAGTTCTACTAAAAATCATCATTATAAATGCAACTTATTATGATAATTTTTAATGGGAATTATTGTCGTATGTACAACAACAATTTTGAGTAGTACTATAATAGTCTTAATCATAGTTAAAAAATATATAAGAAAAGACAACAATTACAACCTCAACCATCATCATATGCCACCTATAATAACAATCTTAACCACAATCTTTGTTAAATTAGTACCCTGTAATGATCAATGTCTAAACTCCTATATAGCCTATTCCAGTAATTCTACTCAAAATCACCATTATAAATGTAATTTATTACGACAATTTTAAATGAAAAATTATTATTATATATACAACAACAATTTTGAATAGAATCATAATCAAAATCAAAATGTATTATAATAATAATCTTAACCATCGTTAAAAATACTAATATTTTTTTAATAATGACTATATTGTCAATAATTCTAAAACTGTTGTTAAAATATAATTAAAAGTGTCATAAGAATTTTTTTTAATATTGACATTTCAAAATTTTCACCTCTTCTTATGCCATAATGCTAAATATAGTAATTTTTATTTTCTTAGGAAAAAAACTACATTTAATTATGAATTTATAATTTTTTATATAATTTATCCTCATTTTTAAACTTATATATAAATAATAATAATTTATAAAGAAGTTTATTTTATTTATTTTTCTTAATTTTCTCCTTCATAAACTCTTACGAAGAAGCTTGTAAATAACACTCTATATCTAATATGAAAAGCAATTCGAGGTTATAGGATTCCAAAAAGATTAAATTTTAGGCATTAGATCTAATAAGATTTGCTAGGAAAATACCATAACACCTTCTAACGAGTCAAATATTTCAAAAAGCTCTCAAAGAAACCACTTTTGGAAAACTAGTGGACTTTGAAGGTGGGAAACGTAGAAGTTCTTACAATACAGATGTCAGAATTACCTAACCACCAAATCCATTTTTCTGAAGTTAATGTTTGCAACAACCCTATCTTAAACATCAACAAATCAAGATCATTTTATGTACTAACGTTTATCCTACCTTTAAAGACTAACTCTTCAATATATATATATATATATTAATTTTATTTAACCTAAAAAGTAAAAAAAAAAAATATCTCATCTGCTAACAAACATGCCCATTTTATATACAATTAAAATTAATATAAACATTAGAATTTTAACGTAGTAAAATAAAATAACATAATCAAAATACAGACCACATACAGGTCAACACTTAGGTTGATGCTAATATATATAATTAAAATATCTTATATATTTAATTATATACTTTATTAATTCGTAATTTAATTAATAGAGTGTAGTATTTATTTACTAAAGACTTGAAATTGAGTAGTAACTATGGTTGATGATTTTGTTTCTAATATTGTTTGGTTATGACTTATATTTGAATAATTTGAAATTATTTTAGAGTCACTTTTTAATTTACTTATAATCATTTTTAATTAATATTGTTATTTAATAACTTTCTACATAAGTAAAATAAACGTAATATGTGAATTTAAATATATAGGTATTCAATAATTTATTATTTTTACATACATATGAGAGGATATAACTATTTTTTTTAAACACGAGTTTGAAGACGAGTAAGATACTATATTATAGTATTTAAAAATCGTATTAATAAATATCTCTTAAGGGGATGTGTGGTAGGAGAAATTTTTTACTCAGGAACCATCTATGAATTTTAAATTCTGTGCATTATTATCTCTAAACATGACTGAATTTTGTGTGATTGGTAAAAACTATTCCTAAGAACATTTATACAAGTTTTTAGAAATAAAAAGGGTCATGCATTATTCTTATCTTATCAAAATCTTAAACATGTTACCTCATTAAGATGTATTTTTTAAAATAAAATTTATACTTTTACTTTAGAAAATTAATTTCAGAGGAGGAAAGTCAAGGGAATGGAAATTGATCAGCCAGGGAACACATGAAGGAGAGAAAGCTGGGTAACTCTTTTATGAAAGCATTTGTGTGTGAGAATCTTAGTTCTTGATAATGTTCTCTTTTAAAAAAATAAATTAATGTGAGAAATATATTTTTCTAGCTTTACATATTCCCGAAAACATAAAATTTATCTTAGATCGAACGTACTTAATGCAAGATGCTTTGTAGTTTAGATTTGTTTAGACAATCTTATATATTATCTTCCATGTTTGGATTTGTATCTTGGCACTGAAAATGATATTCTGTAAAATTTGATCTATGAAATAATTAATATGTAGAGAAATTGTTTATTTGGAATGACACGTTTGATAACATGGCAATGATAGAAAAAAAATAAGACGTCATAGAGGGTTCAATTAAGTTTTTTGGCTTTATTTATTGCGTTGGCAATGAGCGACTTATTGACGTGGCTCACCTGACCCAACAAACAAAGCCACGGAAGGAAGAACCCACAATTTGACCAACATCGCAGCTGTGAGTGAAGACAGAGAGTGCCCACTTTCAAACAGTATGAACTAACCCAAGAAAATGGGATTAACATATTCACACGGGTCCTTCAGAAACGGGTACCAAGCGTGTACGTGCCCCTTTATAAAACACTCTCAGTTTCACCTATTTCGTCCAACGTTGCTCTCATCTCCAAACTTCCAAACACAACAAACACTTCACGGTCTCCTCCTTCTTCTTCTCCCTTTCTTCCTTCAATCAAGGTAACCTTTTCTCTCTTATTTCCAGAACACGTCACTATCCCCTTGCACCCCATTTCTCCATCATCAACCAATTTTTCAGATTTTTCACACCGTTCTCTAGATCATCTTCTGAGTTCTATTTGACCTTTTCTAATTCTCATCTGGATGATATCTTAAGTAGGAAGGATAAAGTTGTTTGATTAGTTTAAGGTTCTGATCGTCTCTTTGTTCTCATTTTCAGTGTGTGCTATACCGAGGTGAAGGATGACACAAATCTCATCGACCATGTACTTGCCTGAATTTGTAAGCACACTGCGTGCTCAACTCAACCAGACATAACCTTTGATTTGAAATAATGTTATTCCTGAAATCTTAATTCTTACCTTACCATTTATTTTTTTATGAACAGGGAATGGAGGACCCCACTTTGTTTCATCAATACCCGATGGAATCCTTTCCATTCCAGCTCGATGATTTTGACTTTGAGTCCTTCTCCGCGTCCCCAAAGGGTTCTTCCTCTCCCAAGCGCTTGAGCTCCGAAAGCACACAAAACTCTTCCCTCACTCAGAGTGCTGAAACTTGTGTTGCCCCACTAAGACCAACCAAGCAAGCCAAGACTACTATGAGTACTTGGAGTGCTTACGGCACTGACATGATGGCTCCCAAGGCTGCTTCCTCTTCATCCTCCAAAATCATCTCCTTTGACAAATCCAATGCATTTTCTGCTTCTTCCCAACAATTCTACAAACTCGATGCTGCAAAACTGCTGAAGAAGCCTAAAATTGAAACTGGGTATGGTGAGAGCCTGGATTTTGCAGGTGTGGCTTCTCAAAGTTCCTATGACAACCATAGTTTTCTAGACTATGATAAGCAAGAGAAAAAGGCTGCAGCCACAATGGCTAGAAACCCAACCCAAGCTCAAGATCACGTCATAGCCGAAAGAAAACGAAGGGAAAAGCTCAGCCAGAGGTTCATTGCTCTTTCGGCCTTAGTTCCTGGACTCAAGAAGGTACCATTTGCGTGATTTTCCTTTTCTTTTTTTACACGATAGCAGCAACAAGTTTTTAACTTACGACTTCGTACAAATTACTAGGTCCATTCTGATAGATTAAATTTCATTCATGATCTCGACATGTCAAACACAAACTTCTAAATTGAATTCCCGGACACAGTAAATGCTTTTGCAACTATTGTGATCATAGAAAATTATGAACAAACGTGGCTGATGCAGTTATAATTATGGTTACTGAAACCTCCGAAATATATTGTGGCTGTGATTTGACACCTTGAACACCTGAAATACATATCTTCTACTTTAACTGGGTGCAGCTAACTACTAAAAATCAATTATCTAGTGACAAATTTAGTGTTAGAAAAGTTATTTGTTTTTTTCACTATAAATTATGGGATAAGTAAATTTTAGTGACATTATTTTGTCACTAATCCTAATTTTAATTCTGCATGCAGAAACAATTTGTTTTCAATCGGCTATGTATAATTGGTATCACGTTGTACGAGAATATTCTTTCTTATTAAACAATGAATGTATGCATGCAGATGGACAAGGCTACCGTCCTGGAAGATGCTATAAAGTACGTGAAACAACTACAAGAACGGGTAAAGATTCTGGAGGAAAAAACTGTGGATAAAACAGTTGAATCTGCAGTCTTTGTGAAGAGATCTGTTGTCTTCGCCAGAGATGATTACTCCTACTCCGGTGAAAACTCGGACCAGTCACTCCCCGAAATCGAAGCAAGAATTTCTGGTAAAGAGGTACTCGTCAGGCTCCACTGCGACAAACACAGAGGACGAGCACCTGCTATACTAAGGGAATTAGAGAAGCATAATCTCACAGTTCAGAGTAGCAGCTTTTTGCCCTTTGGGAATAACACTCTTGACATAACTATTGTTGCTAAGGTGAATATACTTACTCAATCTTTAAAGAATCATCTTCAAATGTAATAATTTCAGACGCATAAGTATCTTTACGCATCATTTTGACTTGTTTATCAAACTTGTGTTTTCTTGCAGATGGACAAGGACCACTGCTTGACTGCAAAAGATCTCATCAGAAGCTTAAGTCAGTGTTTGAGGCAGCTTTCATAGCGAACAATTAACCAGTTGAAGCATCCACTGATGTAGCTACATTAATTTGTTGTTGTGCATCCTTCACTATAGGAAAAGAGCTTAATAAAAAGAGTTTTTATCGCAGTGCTTTCTTTTTCCCTAGTCCATCTTCTGGAGTTGGGAGTAACATATCCATGGCCTGCGAAAGTGTCTCCTCCAGTGTGTACCTTAGTTTTCTTGGGTCTGTTTTGCTGTAGAGTTGAAGATGATGCCTTGTTTTCATTTTTTGTCCACAGTTTTTGCGTAGGTGATTGATTACCTACGTTAACATCTGTTGTTTATGTTTTTCTAAAGAGGGTTTTTTAGAGGATTTGACTATTACCTCTTTCGTTCCTCTTTCGCGTTGTGAACACGGTCCAGTTTCATTGAAAAACAATGTTGGCAGCATTTATTTTATATTGTTCCATGTCGGATAGTGATGATCACTTCTGTATAAGATTACTATTGTTAATTACTAAATGTCTATTTGTTCATTATTTCCTTTATTTTGGATACTTGTGGGTGCATATCTTCAACAACTAATAATTTTTTGGTTTAAACGAGATTCTCGCCCTTTGGACTTATTTTGTTCAGGTTCAGAAGTGATGCAATTAACTTAAGTTTAATCTTCTAAAAAATATCAGTTAACATGAATAGTTAACCATTTTTTTTCATGTAATCAATTAGTTGAAAGAAGAATCTTTTTACTATTTCTGTTTTTTTATAAGACTCAAAGTTATGTTTTCTTATAAGATCCAATAGTTAATATAGTTTGAATTACACTTTTGTTAGACCAAAATACTCGTAATTAAAATTGAATCATTGCACTAGTAAACACTAATGATAAGAATACATTTGAAAAAAAAATATAATAAATTTATTGCTTCCGACTAAAATTATCTACTTCTTTATTCCTGATAAATTAAATAATAGGATCTAATAAATATATATGGTTAAAGTATTAAAAATTGCTAAAGTAATAAAAAACAAATACATTACACGTTCAATGAAAGAAACTTATCTTTTAGTTCCTTAATCATAACATGAAAACAATATAGTAGGAAGCATTTTCCAATAAACAGGGTATGCAAAATCTTAAAAGAGTATTAAAAGGCTAAATTTACTAATAATACACCAACTGTTGCGGAAGAAGTTGATTAAATTTAAGATTGCCATTGGATCATGGGTCCACATGACTTTGTCATAACAATTAAAATTTAATGGGAAACCACTTAAACCTACCCAAAATCTTGAGATCTGCTTGCTAATCTAGCAATCATTTAAATACACAGTCACAAACTTTTGGGTTGTAGCGCAAAGTTTCTATTATGTTAATTTAGGTGAATATTATTAAAAAAGAATAAATTTTAAGATAAATATATTAAAAATTATGTATATCAATAAGTAATTGAAATAGTAAATTTAAATATGTATTAGTCGTTGCGGGTAAACAACATGCTTCAAGATGCTTAATTAATATAAAATAATTACTCTTTTTAAATTAAAATATGACAAATTTGTCCTTAAATGAATTTGTATATATACCAAATACCTGAGAAGATATTTATCAATTTGTACAAAAATAATTGTATTGCACGATATCATGTTCTATACATTATTGTAGTTAAAACTAATATAACAATGTCTAATGCTACCTGGACATAAAATAAACTATCTTTATCATTAATACATTATAAATATATATCAAGTTGTATGTTGCCAAGTCGATGTTCGTCAGAGCATGATCAATCTCATCCTCAATTAGTCAAATGGCGTAAGAATGCTTCATGATTTTATTTTAAAAAGTTAAATATAGATTGAGATTTGAAGTCTCGATGACTCATTCAAGATGTGCAAAGAAAAACTCGCACGAGACTTCAACCGCCAAAAATGCAAAATTTGTTTTTATGAACATTGATTGTTACATGAATTGTAATATAATTTTTTTTATATTTTTCTAATTTTATAAATTATTATTTGTATAAATTCTTATATAAGATTTTTTTTAATATAAATTGATGTTCTATATACGGCATCGATTTCTGCGGCGCAAATATGGAAGAATAATACAATTTTTTTAGTTTTTGTATGATATTAGTGAAAGGGAGAAAAACTAATTTAGCAAATATGACAAACATAGTAGAAGAGGATTAATGAGAGAAACAGTAGAAGGGTTTGAACCTTAAACAGAAGTCGAGAGATCTCGGAGGTAACTTTGACGAGAAAAAGATAGCTGCATTATTTTAAAAATCTAATGTACTTATTATAGTGTTTATCACGATAGTGATGGTAGTTTTTTTAATCTTTAATTAAATAATTAAATGACCATGAAATCATGATACACGTGGTTAGAATGACAAGTACAACACTAAAACAGTTGTCACACCTTTACAAGTATTATTAACTGTTAAATTTCAATTTAATCTTTCGTCTAAACTTAATTTGAGTAATTAATATAAATCTTCACTTGACCAGTAGCAACAATGAAAAAAGAACTATGTTTAATCTTGTTATAATTTTAATGGAAGTATTGTATACTATTATTTAGTTATAAATCGCATTAAATATAGTTTCAATTTTAAATTAATTTATTAAAATTAAATTATTTTAAAAAATACGTTAAATATCACTTAGAAAGAAAAAATGTAAGGTAATGTATAGACTCTTTAACCACTAAACTGCATACAAAAGAGTAACAAGGGTATGCTTGTTTCTCTTTTCAGTTTTAGTTTAAAAAATTAGGTTAAATTATTGATTTAGTTGTTATAACTAAACAATTTTTTATTTTAGTCTTTATATCTAAATATCACCTTTTTTCAATAAATATATATATATATATATATATATATATATATATATATTTTTTTTATATATATAATAAAAAATTAAAAACTATATGTATAAAAATAAAAGGGATTAAATTTGGAATAATGGCTCCCGTTATATGAAAATGATACTAACCATTGAAAATGGTAACAACATGACGTCATTTTGCACACGTCATTTTGTAAAAATTGTGATAAGATAGCAGTTTTTTAAGGACCTGTCCACACTTTGTGATACACTTAATATATCAACAAAAATGTGTGAAAATTGAAACGAAAAAAATCGGATAGTAAAATTTTGGAAAATGATAACAGTGGGGTGATAAAATGTAAATTAATAGTATATGCTAAACCATTCTCTTGAATTAATTTAACAAATATTATTATAAAAAAGTATTGAATATAGTTTAGTAAATTAAACATTTCGTCTCACACACTTTTAAGAAATTGTAATATAAAGACAAATTAGATTAAAAAAAGCACATAAAAAGTTATTGTTTGAATCAAGTAAATCATTTTATCTACGTGATAAAGGTTTATGTAGAGTCTTAAACTGTTAGATCGTATACCTTTTATAAAAATATAATATTAGTAGTAGAGGTAACCGTTGAGATTCAAATAAAATTTAATTAGATAAATCTCAATTAAAATGGTGGATTTATTATTGATATAGTCCAAGAAAACTAAAATTAAAGATTATAAATATGAGTAAAATTATGTTTATCACATATGTCATGCAATGCCATACATTTAAGATGTGTTTATAATGCATTTGTCATTATTAAGCATCCAAAGCAAGGTTTGAGCCACAAATCATATTGCTTAAATATCATGACTAATACTTGAACGATATGCTTCCAGAGGTAAGAGAATCGTCCTGTCCTCTCCCTCTCTCTCGTTCAAGCTACAAATCATTTGTTAAGTTATACAATATTACATGATTGACTAATAGGTTGCTTGTGTTATGGTTAATAGTGAGTGTAATGATTACACACTACTTAGTTGCTTGTGTTATGATTAATAGTGAGTGTAACGATTACACACTATTTAGACTTTGCTTAAATGATAGGACGTTTTTTAGCAATATCTAACTCGAAAGCAACCCAAATAACTAAAATAAGAAATTTATCAATGTTCTCCATATTAGTTTAAAGTTTTAAATTTCCATAAATCATTGACAATGTAATTTTATATGTCTAAAATTACAATGGTCCCATTATCATACATTACACTCACCAACAACTTCATATAGTTTGTACCTTACTTAATTATATAGATGTTACCACATCTACACTTTTACTTTCATACATATAATTTAAACTATCACATTCCAACAACATATCTAAAAATCAAAACATATATAAATGTAATTATTCATTCTCTTGACCTAAACTACAATGTGTTTTACCCAACAATCCCTTTACTATCCTTTCCACAATCTCAACAAATTAAATAAATTTTTCATAATATCAACCATACACTGACAACATCTCCTTCTTAAATCATCCACTTAATAGAAAAAGAAGAAGAGGAATAAAATTTAAGTAAGGTTGATTATACATAACTGTACTGCTAAATTGATAAGACGAAGACTACTCTTCCTAAATTGAATATAGTCAACACTGTTAGGTGGACCGCCCGACCTCTCATGACCTTGATCGGTATTGAGGTTCCTTTGTTAATAGAAGGGATACTGACAGCAAACATATGACGATTATAGTATAGAACACATTAAAGAAGATAAAAGGGTCCCACAAAAAATTGGCCCTTTGACCCAATTACTAAATAATCCATTTAGAAGCCTATAAATAAAGAGATAGTCCCAAGACATAAAATATTATTATTTTAATTCAAAATACTTTATAATACTCAAACCGTCGACTAACTTGAGAATCAGAATGTTTGCAGGGACCCCACTTAAAATTGAGAATTAATCTAAAATGTAAAATAGAGAGACAATCATAATCAAATTGAAAAACTAAAACTAACCAAAAACCTATTGATTAAGTAAAAATAAATAGTAATACAATAATTAGAACGAAACCAAACTTTCTATCGATTCAAATAATTTATACTCCTCCACCTTAAATTATTTAGTTTTAAACTCCTTTTTCATACAATGAATGCAAAGAGAGAAAATTTTAAAAGGTTAAAGATTTTAGAACGAAATAAAAGAATAATGTCTAACTTTTATTTAATATTCACTTAACATAATTAAGATAATTCTAAGGTCATATATATATATATATATATATATATATAAATTTAAGAGCTCACAATAGAAACTCAAACCAATAAGATTTTAACATATAATAAAATTCTATTTGATAAATTCTAAGTATTAAAAATAAATTCATAATCAATACACATACTAAATTTAAGTTAAAAATTTAATCAAACAAAATTTCAATCTTTTAAGTCAAGAAAACTAGACTCGTTTATAAAAGTCCAGTAAGAGAAAACCTAATATTTAAACATTATCTTTTACCACGTTTATCTTTGCATATGGTTATTAAAAAATATATATAAGAGCATATACTAGTAAATAGATATTCAGAGTAATGTTAAATATACTCCTCACAGGCAATAAATTAGTCTTACACTATTAAATTTTCCGGTAATGATTTAAAGATGAACATTAATGATTTGTATCTCTTCTATATTTTTCGAACAACTAATTAAAGAATTTAATTGTATACTAAATTCACCTGTCTTTTTTCTTTTTCATGATAGTATACTCATGTCTTAAGATTTTGCTTTAACCAAATCTGACTTGATTTTAAGGTGAATAAAATGTGACCAAATATTATTTTCGTAAAAACATAAACTTGAATAATCCCAAAATGATTACTAGTGTGGCATGTGTTTTTTAGGTTTAGGAATCGGTCTGCACAATATTATCCTGATTTGTTCCTTTCACACATTATTTTTCCGAATTTCGCCACTTCAATTTTTTTAATTTGGATGAAACTGACTATACCTTAAAGAAAATGAATGGGAATAGACCACACCGACCAGCCCAAAACTGACCAAAACATGGACGGCATCAGAATTTATGCGCATATGTTGTGTTGTCGAATCCCAGTTTTCTCTAAGAGGACACGATGAGACCCTTGACACATCAATTAGCTCATACACTATGGTCGGCGATCTTCTTATTCCAAACTTCCAGGAATAGAAAAAAAAACATCATAATTCAACTTCACTTTTTCCCACTGCCTTTATGCCAACGACTTTACCACACACCAACTTTGAAGATGAAACCCAAACACTTTAGTCAGAAAATTCCACCTCTTCTGCGTTCCCTCATGGTGCAATGTAATTTCCATATGTCTAATTTTCTAAATCTATATGATAGTAGATTTTAATAAATTCTTTATATGTAGATAATGGAATGACAGGAATATTAGAACCACAATTAATATTGTTTATTGTGAACTGTATAATTTGTCAGGTTACAATTTGATATAACACGACAGCAACCAACTCAGTATCAACGTAATCAACTATGGCTCCCACTATTTGGCTTTGCTGTTCTTCAGATTCAGCCAACGTATAAGTGTGTATTTGAAAATATGTTGGTGGGGTGGTGAAAGGAATTTCTTTGCATTTTTGGGTTGAAACTATTTTTAAATTTAGATTATGTCACCAACCAATCCCTAACTTTTCTCAAATTTTGTATATTTGTTCAGCGTTTTGTCCTTTTTTGAACCCATCTCAATTCTTTTGAAAAAGTGATAGAGGCACTCGAGCACATGTTGAAAAACGCATCATTACGTGTGTCTTTGAATTGGGTTTATTAAATAAATTTTATATTAAAATTATTTTGAAGAAAAGCAACTTCAATAATATATTTTATTTGAATTGTATAAAAAAAAATATTTTTATACTAACTGGTTTATATTTCAATCAATCAATGATCGGATATAGATCGATGAAAAATAAATTAACTAGAAATTAATTTATTAATTACTAATCATAATCTCTGAAACCTTACTTAAAATTATTGTAATAAAATATTTTAAGATTGTAATATGGTCTTGCCTAATTTTATCATAAAAAAATAGATTATAAAAAAATTTATATATATGAAAGCATATTTCAAAAAATAATTTAATCCAAGCATATATAAGATTTACAAAAATAAATAAAAAAACAAAGGAAAAAAAAAACAAGATCAGTTTTCTCTTTAAACATGGATGTGTATACTTTCTGTAACATAATTGTATTTAAATAAAGTGGAATCATTACGATAAGAAAGTTTACTTCGCAAATATTGAATACAATTGAATATTTAAATATTAAATTCCAAATGGACGATTAAACTAAACTAATTTTGTATAAATTTTTAATAATGACTTGACGTGGGTATATATTCCCGTCTTCTTATTCCCCGGTCTTTCGATTTTGTCGTTTTGTGGTGACGTCATCTTTCTGATCAATTACTCCAACTATACGACAACAACGCTCAACTAACTTTCGCGTGTATATCTCTCAAAATCAAAAGTGTCAATACTTTTATAAGACAAACACCTGTACAACATCTTTCATCGATGCAAATTTGCGATAATGGACAAACAAAAAACCTTGACTTTAGATCCACTTTTTAAATTTTCTTTCAGGATTATTTTTTTTTAGATGTGTGATGTAATGGAGATACACACAATTTTTTAATAGATGATAGGATGAGAGAATAAAGAAAACCAGTTTCTCCGAGTTTATTCACATGCATAATCAGATTATCAACATTCTCTGAATTCTAAAAAAAAAAAAAAAAAGATAGGTTTGAGTACCACATATTTGACATGTTGGTACATGTCCAAAACTTCTCAACTTTCTGCTACCCACATTTCAAAAGATTCCATAATTGCGTAAATCTGTATGAAGAAGGTATTTTCAAACTTTATGTGAAAGGTATTTGATCCGTGACTTAAAAAACTTGCTTTTGTAGTGCTAAAACTTAGGAAGACACTCACATAATAAACATTAAATTTATTTAAGTAAAACTTTGTGCCTATTGTAGATCTTGCAAAATTATCTTAGAAGAAATTAAATATTTAAGAAGAAACATTAGGCACACTAGATTTTGGACCCATGTTATTAGGCAATTCATCATATTTTTAAAATACCTGTCTTATTTTTAGAATTGTAAAAATGACTTTTGAAATTAATATTTCAGAATGAATTTTAGGATAGAAAAAAATGGCTTTCCAGAATAAATTTTTGGGATGTAAAAATTAATTTTAAAATATTATTTTCGAAAGTTTAATTTGAATTTTAGAATTTTTTTTGGAAACACGTTTTGGAAACTCTATTGGAAGAATATTTTTTGGAATCTTTTTTTTTAATTCAATTATTTTTGCCCACCAATGCTGATGACGCTGCACTTTCTCCAAGAAGAACCACACCACTTCCGATGAACCAAGTGGCTGCCCAAAACCCTAACCACTTTTATATTAACCTAGAGGGCCCTTATGTCTTTTCCTCTTATGATGGATACATGAAGTAATTGATGGGGTGCAGGAAGCAACTACCTTGCTATTATTGTGCCATGAGCCCAAGCCCGAGTTACTGAGGTAGTTGGGTATGCTTAGACCAAGTGGTTAGCCCACCCATGCGAGTGAGCTCTCAACCCATACAATTCCATGATACTCGTTCCTGTAGACTAGATCAACGGATTTCAGTTATTTGGGTTTTGTGGGAGAAATTAATAGAGAAGAATTTAACAAAAGCGTTTTATTGATTTGTGGGATCTTGATCTGAAAGTATCGGTGTTGGAGGATGAGGAAGAATGTGGTGGTGGTGGTGAGCACAAGTATTGCGGTGGTGGTGGTAGGGGCATTGATCAGAAGGTGGAAGCTGTGGAAAGAGCAACAGTTGAGGCAAACGAAGCAAATAATAAGAAAGTTCGCTAGGGAAAGTGCCACCCCATTAACAAAGCTTTGGCAAATAGCTGATGATATGGTTTCTAGCATGAAAATCTCTCTTGCTACTTCCGATGAATCCCCCACTCTCAACATGGTCGTTTCCAACGTTACATCGCTCCCACTTGGGTACCTATTTCTCTTTCTCATCATCACACTGTCTAAAAATTGTTTTTACAGACACTTTTTTTTTTTTCTATCCACGCTACTCAAAATTAAAACTTTATTTAAAATGCTTGTTTTCAATTCAGCTCAATAGAATTGTTAAGATCGACTCATACTTGTAAGAAGCCTACAAAGAATGGAGTTATACTGGATCATAAAAATGGTGGCCCAAAGATTATAAGACCTGTTTAATATGATATTGTTACTTATTTATTTTCTCTTACAATTTAGGTAAACATGTATTAAAAATAAATATATCAAATTTATTTCAGTTCAATGAAGCCTATAAGATTGGGTTCAAATTTTCCTAACCCACTTTTTACTTTTGGTGAGGTTGGATTAATGCATTTAACAAATCTAGTTAGACCAGTTTAACTAACAATAAAAAAAATATAAATTTAATTTTTTACGTTATTATTTATGATTTATTTGGCAAACCTATAAGTTTGGTTATTGAATTCTTAACTTATAAGTTAAGATCTAATAAGTTATCTTGTTAGATTAAAGATTTTGGTAAGGTGAGAAACTAGTTGATAAATGCACAATTATATGAAAAGACATAACTATATAAGTTTTATTGTATAAATAAAGTTTATTGATTTTTATCAGAATTATATTTCCATGTAATTATTATTAAACTCTTTGGTACTTCTATTTATATTTTAAAAGTTGTATATATATATATGTTTTTTGGATAAGTATTTTTATTTAAATGAGTTTATGTAATGAGTATTAATCAAATTTATTTTTAGAATTTAAATTTTTTAATTTATCAATTTAAATTACTATTACATTTAATTTGTTTAATAAAATTTCACTATGTAATTTTCATATAACATTATGTAATAAAACAATAGTTACTGTAATTTATAGTTTTAAATTATTTTAATTTGAACTACATAAGAAAAATAAAAAGTAACTCAACAAATACTAAAATAATCTAATAATTAATTTTGACTTTAAAAAATTGAAAGAAGTAATAATATGTAAAATTAAGTATAATAAAAAAATGTATCAAAATATAAGGGGTAGGAATAAAAGAAAATTAAATAAACTATAAACTAAGCTACCTGAAATAACGTACAAATTATAAATTACACATTCCTAAAACAAACTACTTTTAGGTACTTATTCTTAAGTACTTTTTGTATTGATTAATATAACTTATAACTAGTTAAAGGGTTACTAAACACAGACCAAGATATCTATTGTAGTGAAGAATGCTAAAAGAGATCATGATTTTTCTATATTTTATTTTATTTTTTAAAACAAAAAGTAACATTGATGGGCACATGGCAGAGATGAAGAAGGATTCTTCTATGGGGTTAATTTGCATGGAACGAATTTGTTGATGTTGTGTGCGCGGCTGGGAGGAAAGAACAAGCCTGTCTCTGCCTTACAAAGAGAACAGGTTTCCATCCCTGATGCTGTCTTGGCTGCTCCTTCTGAGGTACTTTTGCCCTAAATATTAATTTCGATACAATTTTGTTATTTATTTTCGTAATTTGATTTATATGAATCCATGCATGCATTGTGAAACTTGTTTTGGCAGGAAATAACTGATTACGTAGCTACAGAGATAGCTAAGTTCGTTTCGGCGCATCCTGAGATTGAGGAAACTGCACCCGCCAAAAAGAAGAAACTCGGCTTCACCTTGTCATACCCAGTTGATGAAGTTATCCCTTTCTCCGCCACAGCATTTCAGCGCAAAAACGCAAACAAACCAGTTGAGTTTAGTACACATACATCGTACATAGCCACAAAAGTGCTAATCTTTTTTCGTGTTGGAAGACTAAAGCATTCGTGTTGTGGAAGCAGGTTCGCAAAGGAACGGTGAAGGATCTAAATCGAGCGTTGACGAACCATGGCATGAAAATGCACGTTGCTTCACTGGTTAGAGCCCTATCAATTAATTTTGCAAATGTTACATTTTTTTCTGGGGTCTGTCTTTCCACGTCTGAAGCAATAGCAGATTCAAACCATTAATACTGAATAGGTTGATGAAACTATTGGAGGCTTGGCCGGTGGAAGATACTATAACAGGGAGACCGTGGCTGCAGTTACCCTTGGCACCACCACAAACGCTGCTTATGTAGAACCAGCAGAGGAAGTTGCCAGCGATCTCACACAGTCTCCCAATTCAAGTGAACTGGTTAGTTAATTACTATTACAATATCCATGTGCCAGAAATTATCAAATTGTCCTCAACAATAATTAATTATATTTATATGTCACGAAAGAGATTAGTTAGATGTAATGGTATCTGTCAACGATGATTAAGCAACTTAAATGATTAATTCGGTTATAGTATTTCAGGTGATTAGCATGGAATGGGGAAACTTCAATTCCCCTCATCTTCCTTTAACATCATATGATGCCAGTGTAGATGCTGAAAGCTCAAATCCTGGTAGCCAGGTATGTATAGCTCCTGAAATCACTGTTGTGCGTTTACCATTGTTATAGATATATACCAATCATCTACAATTGGCAACTGAGTCTTGTCTTTTTTACCTCATCAGATTTTCGAAAAGCTTATTTCAGGAATGTATTTGGGAGAAGTTGTGAGACATGTCTTGTTGAAGTTGGCCAGGGAAACAGCCTTATTTGGAAGCACTGTGCCTCCCAAGTTAATGACTCCCTACTTACTCAGGTATCTCATCCATACTTACTTCCTCTATTCAAAGCCTTTATCACTTTATTGCATAACTTTTTTTGTGTTTCAATGAGATCGAATTTGTAAAACTGTTTTCGATTAAAATTAATTTTAAAATTACCCTCTTTAAGATCCTCCTGAACTCTTTTTACAATCATAACTTTTAGTACAAGTGAGAGATCCTTTCTGATTCCAATTAAGGTGTTTAAAACACTGTTAAAAGATTCTTTTTGATAAGATTTCTTTAGAACACGATAAAAAATATCATTTTTATAACACATCTTTTTTCCCCTTTCCACTTTCCGCCCTTTATTTTACAAAGTTATAATATTTAAGTTGAATAAAAAATAAATCTTACATAAAATCCACCTATACCTTTTGAACCCACAACCACTTCTTTCACCTGTGACTAAATGTATAAAAATTTATCTAAAATCACTTGGTTAATAATTTAAGGTGATTTTGGATTATAGAACCTGAACACGTACTAAATCTTCATCTAATTTTGACTTTACAAAACAAAAATGAGTGAATTTTAAAAAAGAGACCAAAATTTTTCATATAATTTAAGAAACTAATATGATCCTAGTTCGCGTAGAAAATCAATGAGCTAGCATGAATGAATAAAGAGTAGTACAGACAGTGTAATTCAAATAATGAGACTGATTTGTCACTTTGTGCAGGTCCCCTGATATGGCTGCCATGCATCAAGATACCTCGGAGGATCGTGAAATAGTGAGTGAGAAACTGGGAGAAATTTTCGAGGTAAGAATGTACATTTCAACTTCCTAATAATAAGATGCATGCAAGCTAATTCTACAAAGCACAGATCCATAACTGTAGTCCAATGGCGCGGGAAGTGGTGGCTGAGGTGTGTGACATAGTAGCAGAGAGGGGTGCACGATTAGCGGGAGCAGGAATTGTGGGAATAATTAAGAAGCTTGGAAGAATTGAGAATAGAAAGAGTGTGGTGACGGTGGAAGGTGGGCTTTATGAGCACTATCGCATTTTCAGAAATTACCTTCATAGCAGTGTGTGGGAAATGCTTGGCAAAGATCTCTCAGACAATGTCATCATTGAACATTCACATGGTGGTTCTGGAACCGGAGCTTTGTTCCTTGCTGCTGCTCAAACTCAAGCACATCGTTCAGATTCTTGACCCTTTATATCCAACTCTTTTCTTTTCTTTTGGGCTTGCTGTTTTGAGAAGAAAAATACATAATGATGATGATGCTTCAACTAAAAAGAAGATTTTCTTTTGCCTTTGAATGCGTTATTTTTATCAGTGATTAGCTTATACTGAGTGATTTGGACTATCGGGTGATGCACCAGCTAAATTGGGCTGCTGGTGATTGTAGACAACAGTTATTTATTGAGTTTGGACATGGACTCCGTTGAAATTGTCCTTTTTGTTTTCATTTATAAGGGTTTTGATATTGGATTACAGCAATCAGACTTATTATTACCGTATCAGTTTGTCCTCCATTCAACATGGTAAATTCACATAAAGAGAAGTAATCTACATTAGAATATAAAAAGAGATTGAGCATAATTTGGTTGCTGATTTTTTCTATATATATAACAATTTTTCCATATTTCTTTTAATTATACATAGATACGCATCTAAACGACCCTATTTTTACTTTCTATTCTCTTCTTTTGCAAGATCTCAGATAGTATTAGGTGTCCATGCATATTTATCTATTGTTTTTGTAGAGCATTTTATCCTAATACTTTCAATGATGATTGATTTGTTCCAATGATTATGAAAAGTGAATCTAAGACGTATGGAGGAATCCGATAGATGGTGAAAGAGGCTCTAAGGATAGTTTATTCTAGAGTGTTAAACTATTGTGGTTGAGTTACCTTTAAGTTAGACAGCACTTGATATTGCCAAGATATAATGATGAATGATGGGGTTCTTATAAAAGACATTTCTATACCACAGTAACAAGATCTGTTAAATGTGTACCTCATCATGTTATGACATTGGTGATATTCGTAATAGTTGTAAATTTATTGGATTTTTAGCACAAGGGTAAGAGAAATATATCAGAACATTTTTTTCATTAGTCTGACATGCTGTATATACTATAATGAGTGTATTAAGCTTTATAGAAAGTTGACTGCTATCAACTTGTGGTGAGTTTTTTTATTAGGTATTCTGTAACAATTATCAAACAATTTCTTCTAACTCTATAGAAAAAATCTTATCCTACAATCACCATCTCTTCAACATTGATCATGCAATCAGTCTCACCTTCCTCGATGACATCTTTCAAAGATTACACCTCAACCACCTTCATTATCGTTGCATGACGCTATACTCTTCAATACCACCTTCAATTAGTATCTTCGGATCTCCTAACAACACATGCTCTTCTTCTTACTTTCATTCCTTCACAATTACCTCTTTAAACCAAAAATTGTTACCTCACTCGCAAGTTTTTCAGCCCTGTTGGTTGGTTGTTTATTATTAGAGTAATATTGGGTATCAATTCAATGCAAGACTTAATTTGATTTGCCTTTGGTATTTTTTTCAACTCCTAAAGTTATAAAAGCTTAATATGTCATCCGACAGATTCAATTGATTGGATTTTGGATCTAAAGTTCATTTTCATTCTACCTAAATCAAATAGACTCAATTTAAGTCTTGTGTATTATTAGATGTCAGTATTCCATAAAACATACTTAATACGAGTCTTTCAGAAGGCGTCAGTTCAAATTTTACTTGTTGAATATCTTTGATTGTGTAGATTCATATATGGTTTATATTATTGTTCTAGTTGGTATTTGAAGGAGATTGAATGATTGTGATCTGATGATTAAAATGTCTTCTTTTATAAACTTTTCTTATGTTGAAAATTTATATAAATAATTTACTTTTACATGTCTTATATATAGGATAAAATGCAGTGATTGTATTATGTATACGAACATACATAGGTACATATACAAGAATAACATTCAGAAAAGAATAATTTTTTTCTTTTATTTTTACTCTTCTTATATATATATATATATATATATATATATATATATATATATATATATATATATATATATATATATATATATATGCTTATATTTATGAATTATTATAAGTTTTGAACTGAGCTTCTTTTAGTAGTTAAGTTTTGCAATGTTAATGTTACATATTTAAAGTAATATAAATTTAAATAATTGTAAATTAAATTTAACATTCTGTTGTTACTCGAATAAAATGCTACTAAACTGATTGGAATACGAGCACGAAACGACAGTAGGAAAGTGAAGTGATGTGGATTTAGAAAACTCTGTTAGAATATTATAATTAGATAAACAAATCAATAGAATATCATAGATAATTAAGGAAATATAAGAGAATATAAGTAAGAATGTCATAGAGATAATCAATCAAGGGAGTATCAAAGAATATTAATAGAATATCAGATAATATCAAATATGTTTATTTAGAATAATTTTTATATTTAGTTTCTTAAAATTCTATATTAAGTGAGCTATTGTAAACAAAGAAAACAACATTCAATAAAAAACTTTCTTCTCCTATGTTATCATATTTTTTTTATTCATAATTATCATATCCTTGTCTAATATTTTTTAATCATCGATACCATCGCAATAAACTCCCAATAACTCTTCAAAGTTGTTTGTTTTCTTATTTCCTTTTCAAAGTACGTTGAGATCAATTTATAAGTTTTATGTCATTGGGTTCAATTCGAGTGAGGTTTCTTAATGTTAAGTTAAAACAAAATACACTCTTAATTTCCATTGAAGATGAAAATGGCAAAATGTTCAATTAATTTTATTCTTTTCGAATATTGGAAGTGGCCGTTTTCCTTCTTACTCAATTCATATATTTTTATATTTTAAATTAAATGTTACATAAATATATGGTAAAAACAAACAAAAAGAGTAGTTGAGAAATCATATCGTATTTTAATCACTTATTAATAAAAAAAGTATAAGTTTCACTTCACAATTGACTCACTCACAGTGTAAAGTGCTAGAAGCCAAGTATGGGATAATTGAGGAAGGTATGATGAAAAGAAGCAAAGAAGGAATGGTGGAGATAAGAAAGTTGAATGAGACTTTTTCTTAAATTATAAGGTGAGATTCGATAAGATTCCATCATCTAGTTTAATCAAGTAAACAAGTAACTAAAAATTGGATAAGACTCCGCAAAATCTTATTTAATCAACACTGATTTTAGTAAACAAGTAAAGCAAAAAAATAACATAATGGGGTTTTTCTTTATCAAAATTAAGGGTGGGTGAGATTGTTATGGGTAGACATGGGTTATGTATTTGGTAAAATGTTTAACTTAATTAATTTTTTTATTAATTAAAAGATTTGTTAACCTTTTAAATATTCTTTCGTAGTAACTTGTAGCGTCTTTTATGCGCTGGTTTAAGTGATACTTTTTAAAATGTTAACATTTAGTTTTCTATATTTTTAATCTTTGTAATATTTATTAAATTTGTATTTTTAGTCTTTTAAATAACGTAAACTTTATCGTACTTCAAAATATGATAGCCACTTCATAAATAAACTTAATGAAAATATGACATTTACTTAAAAGATTATATTGTTTTATATTAAGTTAATAATACAATACACAAAATGAAAAAAAAAAGTAAAAGTAAACAATATAACTAAAATAATTTATAAATAAAAATTATATAATTTTTAAATTAATTAAATTTTAAATACCCAAAAAATATTTTTATAAATTAAACTAAATTTGATCTAAAAATATCATAACGTATTTATTTGTATTAATTATTTTAATGGAAAAATTTATCAAATACTTATAATTTAATTTAAACTGCAACTAAGCTTTTTACTTCTAATTAATTTTATAAAAACAAATATAGTCATAAATCTTGTTTTTAGAATTTCTTTAATACCAACTATTAAATTAGAGGAGTATTTACCTTTGGCAACGAAGACTTTAGATCTATGGTCACTTATACCAGTTGCTTCGTGGCAGATATTCAGTGAACAGAGTTAGCATATCTCTAGGCAAACATAAATATGTTTTTATGTTTTGTCTTAAAAACGATAAATAATGATTCAATATATTGTGTTCTTTTACTTCATCTAATAGGTAAAATCTTAATTAAATGATATGCACTTTGTTAAGAAAATTCTTTATTAGTTTATTTTGTTTTATGATGAATGTTTTCGTCTTCGTATTTATTAAGAAAATCTAAAAAAAAAATTTATTAATATCAAAGATCTATTGAAAAATGAAATAAAATTGATGTGTCAACAACTATCTTAACATGTCTTATGTCAAATTTATGTCAAACTTAAAAAGGGTATATATCAAGTATGATCCTATATAATTTATTTCAATTATGTCAACTTGTTTAAAGAAGATATAAGTATTTAATGTTATATGGAACACATTTAATGCATCTCTACATAGATCTAAAGTGAAGCTTCTTATCAAGTAGAAAATGATTTACTACAACTCTTTTCTTAACTCTCTATATAAAGCAATCTTTCAACTTGAAGAAAAGAATAATTAGTCATCAAGAGTTGTCGAAACACAGTCAATATTGTTGTTCAAACCTTTCTACCTATGATAGTTTATATCACCCCTTTCTTTATAAAAATCATTTAGCTAGAAGTGACTGATCTCGAAAAAATACTCAAGTCTTAGTAAGGATTGGTTGTGTTCCAAATAATATTATGTTGTAACTTCATAATATTAATCTACCTAGTATAAGTTGATCAAGTAGATTAAAAGTTGGACTTACTCTACATTTACAAATGAACCATTATAGAAATCTATAATATAAATCCTTCTTTTTCTTAAGCATGTTTAAATTACATTTTATTAAATTTGCCCTGACAAAAGAATGACAGTTTTTTAAAAGTTGAGTTGTTAGAAATGTTTTTCTTACATATTGTCTATTACGTGTTAAAAAATTACGTTTATTATCACTCCTTCAAACTAAACTTTGCGAAAAATTTAAAATGTTTTGATACACAAGTCTATCAAGAAGTAGAATTTAAGACTAACTCAACCTTACAAAATTAGCTTGTAAAGTGAGGTTTGCACTCACATTATAAACTATTCAAATGTCTCATCTCTAGTCGATATGGAATCTCCAACATGCCCTCTCACGCCGAGACTGCTCAACTCGTGTGTGGGACTATATTATTTAAGAATGGTCTGATAGCGGCCTGATAAAGGGTGACCCAATAACCGTACTAGAATAGGCTCTGATACCATATCAAGAAATGAAAATTAAGTCTTACTCAATCTTATAAAACCAACTTATAAGGTGAGGTTACCGAATAAAATAAGTATTTACATGATCGAATACTCGAAAATGATAGTCAAGCATTCTGACACGATATTAAATGATCAAATGTGTGTCGTATAAACAATTTAATTCAATAAAGTTAAGATTTACGTTTTTTAAAATGTATTACATTATTTGAATGAAACAACAATAAAAATGCGTGTAAAATATTTTTTTATTAATTAATCTTTTCTTTTTCAACCCATTGTGGTGTAAGGGATTTTAAAACCTTGCTTAAAAGTTGTGTTCGAAAAACAATAATTGATTGTGGTGGTTCTTTTCTTTTATAATTTTATTTTTTTTAATCATAATAAAAAAATATAAAAAATAAATAATAATGATAAATATTTTATTTTATTTTTAATATAAAAGATTATTTTCATTCTCTTTTTTATATATTTATTTCTTACCAAATAACTTTTATTTTGATGTATTTCTCACTTTTTTTTTCTTTTTCAATCTCTTTACTTCTTTCTATTCTATGAAACAAAAGCTTAAATGTGGGACAAGTCAATGAATTTGCAAGGTGAAAACACAAGCTTATATTGGAAAGAAAGATTGAAAGAAAAATATATATGCATGTGTAAAATTGATGTTGTAAATTTAAATTTTTTCATACAAAAATTAAGTTCTCTCGCAATTTTTTTTATAATGTAAAAGTTAATCTTATTTTTAGTAATTTTTCTTCAGAAAGCTTTTATGAAAAAGTTGGTCTAAATATAAAAAAGGAGAACCCTCTTTTTACACTTCCTTTTTTTTTTTTTTGAATAAAAGACTCATGTTATCTTTATACACTTCCCTTTAATCATGTCCCATCAATAATATTTTGAAGGAGGCCACCTTTGAGCATCTTTGGAAACTTTAGCATGTCAATGGCATAATTAGTTGCGTTGCGTGGTTAAACAAAACGAGTGTGTGTGTGTGTGAGGAACACAAGAAATAGAACATCTAAGTTGAGCTAAGAAAGAAGCTAGGAATGGATAGATTGGACACAGATTAGAAGGTAAAACGTGTTAGTCATCTGCAAAATTAATAGGTTTACGTAGCTAGAGATTCTTTCCATCTTCTGTGAAGGATTTGACCTAACTCAGTTAATGGAACATGAAACGTGGAACAACCAATACACCTCATACTTTTCAACACCCTTCAGTCTCGCCATTGTTTTCGGCAACATTGACAAAGCTTTCTCCTTCATTTCATAACATTTTGGTTCTGTGCATAAAGTCATAGTTCGCATTTCACCTTTATTCCAATATCACAGCAGTCAAAATTTAAGTTTTAATCATAACCCTCTTGTATGTATAACGTATACTTTGAATCAGGTATACTTATACTGACTGAGTATAATTTAATAGATATTAAGCTTGATTAAGAATAATAATAAGTAGGGTATGAGAGATATTATAGGAAGGAACAGTCTTCATGTCATACCGGTAACAATTTTAATTTTCATATTTGTACTCGTTCAGTATTCATGGATTCATACATGTATTAATTACCCGCAATTTAGAATAAATAAAGAAATATCAATTTAAAAAATAATGTAAAACTTCACTTTTGATAGATGTAATTGATTATATATTATGCATATTTATTTATTTGTTTAAAATATTTCATGGAAATTACGTACACAAATATATTGAATATGTAAGATATATTTGTTCAACTATGACCAAAATTTGGATTATTATTATTAGATAAAGTTTAATGTTATTTTTTTCTTTTCTAAATCCTAATTTATATATTGTGAATGGCTTTGTGCCTATTTTATCATATATAATATGTGTATCTTAAATTTTCTTAAATACATAACACTAAATTAAAAATATTTAAACGTAACTAGAATTAAATTTTTATCATAATTCGATTTAAAAAAATTTATTTAAATTTTATTAGAATTAGATGTAGAAGAATTAAATTTTACTAGAGTTAGATTTAGAAAAATTAGGATTAAAATTATATTTGTTTGGTTTTAAATGTGCGTATACGTTTTAATTGATATTGTTTAGAGAGCATTTTTTTGTGATAAATTTCATATAAATTATAAATTAATGATATTTTAAAATCAAATATGTATTTTTGATTAAAGAACATAATTCATGATGTTGAAGTAGTATATAATATTTTTATAAAGTATCATGTATATGAAGATATGTCTAATGAAGAGATTCCTATCTATGCATTGATATATTACATAGAGATCAAGAGTTTAAATTAAATTACCCATTATCTAATTAATGAATAAAAAAGTTATTATTATTATTATTATTATTATTATTATTATTATTATAACTTTAACATCATACTCTTCATTCCTTTATATATGTGAAAACTTATTGTGATTATATTCATTATCGAAATTATTCTTTCTAAAATTTTATAATTAAATTATAAAAATATAATTGTCTAATTTCTATTAATTTTTCATAAAACACACCAAGTAAAAATATTTTAAATTACAAAATAATTAAGAAACTACTTTCTTTTAAAAAGTATTTTAACCATATTTTATAAGCATCTCATTTATAAAAGATTAATTAAAAATAAATGTTAATTATAAATTAATAAAAAGTGAAAAGGTCTACTTATAGAAAAAATAATAAAAGAAGAAAAATTATCAATTTAATTTACTTTCTAACCATACCACTGAATTCGATGAAACACACAAGACAAACATCACAAAATTAAAAATTAAAGAGAAAGATTAGTAATAATGTGAGAAAGGAAATATGTGTGAGGGGGATAGAGAGAGTGTTTAAATCTTATTCAATATCAATATAAAAAAAACATACATTGAAAAGAGATCTTTCAAAATAAACTTTGCTGCATTATTATGTGGATATCATAATAAGGGTCAACATCCCCATTTGCTTTTTTAACAGAAAGACACAAACTAGCACTAGCCTTCAAAGTTACGTCATGACGTAACATATCTCTATATTACAATGTACACTTCCTAAATCGAAGAGCTACGTTCATTTATAAATGATTATTTAATAAAATGTTAACTATAGTATATTATATTTAAGATAATTTTTCTGTCTGAGAGTGTTTTTTACCCAGATGAAATAAAAATGAATTATAATTCAGAAATTATGTGCCTAGACAGAAAGGAACATGTCATGGCCCAATGACTTTTGTAGCACATCATTGTGTGGAGGCTATGTCAAGAATTTAATTTGATACTTATACTTATAGCAGAAAGATGTGTGAGGATGACATGCAATGGTTCCTTTGAAAGCATAGAGTTAGTGGGGGTTGATACATCCCAAAGTCAACATTGATGAGTTAGCAATGACAAATGCATTGCACTCACTGTTTATTCACTTTCGTTTTCCTTTCTTTTCTCCTGGCTACGTTCTTACAGATCCTTATCACATCAGCTATGTCTTAGCCCACAAGAGGACAAAGAAGAGGGTAGTGCTTCTGGGCATGTAAGTCTATTCAAACTCCAAGTAATCATCCTTTTCAACACACTCTTGTCGTTTCTACACCTCTTGGCCCCCCAAATCATGTCCCTGTCTCTCCGCTACACTAAATTATTTCCAAAATTTAACTCTCTTTTCAACAATTTTTTCTATCATAATCTTCTAGTATTCTCTTCAACTAAATTATTTATTAGATTTCTAGTTGAAATTTGTTCAGTTTCTACAAAAGATTGAGATACAAATTATTGTTTCTTTGTCCATCATGAACATACTCCAAAGCTAAGTGAAAACTTATATTTAGAAATGTTTTTTCATATCATCCGTGCATCGTGCACTATCACTATCTGAGAAGTAAAATAACATTAGTTTATTTTTGTTGTTGTATTTTATCCCATCGTTCAAAGAGACCTGAAATGTATCTTAACACCTTTCTTAATACACCTAGGGATATGGCTTGAATAATTTATGAACTAAGAGAGTGAATTTCTTACGATCCAAGCAGGCTTTTACGTTTTCTTCCTTTCTTCAATTTTTCATTCACAACCAAAAATATCCAAACTTTTTCACTATGTTCTCAACATATTTTTTTTAACAAATAAAAACTTCATCATTGATGAATTTCTAATCTAAGAAAATAATACAACAAGCTTAAATTGTTCATTTCATACTCTTCATTTTTATTTTAAAATCTTTAATCATCTTTAAATTATTTTCAACAAAGGCCAAGTCATTCACATAATGCAACATTTAAATGTCAATTGTATCTTACTTTTTTAAATCTTTCTCTATGAAAAATAGTTATCAATGTTATTATATCATACTCTTAAAATTTATTTCAACTAATAAAGAGTTTGTTTTAACCGATAAAGAATTTTCTTTTGACCGATAAAGAGTTTTTTTAATTTGTAAACATTTTTTTCATAGTCTTCAATCATGAAGTCTTGAGATTGTCCAACACAAATCTCTTCTTTCAATTCACCATTAAAAAAACGATAACTTTACATCCAATTGAAATAATTTTTACCTTTTTTGAGTTACAAGAGAAATTAAACTTTAATAGTGTCTAAATGTATCTTAAGAGCAAAAGTCTCCTCAAAGTGAAGCTAGTGTTAACAACTCTTTACAACAAGTTGTGTTTTATTTTTTTGAACTGAGTCATTTAGGTTGTGATTTACTTCATTTATCCATTTCATACCAAGCTTCTTTTTCATTTGGCTTCTTAATCAACTCTCACATTTTGTTATTTTAAATTACTTTAATTTCTTTTTATACAGTCTTTCTCTAAGTTTGTTCTTTAATCATCCCTTGAAAACTGTTTTTATCATACAACACAATAATTTTACCTAGTAAAAATATCACTCAAACTCCTCATCTTTTTAAAAGATGAGCTTGGAGATGAGAAACTTAACCTTTAAGGACTTGAGGAGGGTGGGAAACTTGATAAGTTTGATGTTAATTCCTCATTTTATCTTCTACATTATCAAATGTGTTGAATTCTGGTATAAAATCTTTATTGAAATTGTTTTCTACTCCAACTTTTCTTCTTTTCAATTCCTCCATTATTCTTCATCTTTAAGTGTTGAAATTTATAACCCTTTGACATGGAAGTATAGCAATAAATATGCATCTCTCACTTCATTCTTCAAGCTTTATTTTCTTTAGCTTTTGACTTGAACATAACAAACACATTCAAGAATTTTAAGATGCCTCGTTGAAGACTTTCTTCTACTCCATATTCCAAATGGTGTCATGTTTCAAACAACATTTGTTGGATATCTATTCAATAGGTAAATTGTTATATTAACAACCTCTAGTCAAAATTCATTGGGCATTCCTCTCTCAAACAACATGAACTTTGTCATTTTCATCAGAGTTTGGTTCTTTGTCATTTTCATCAGAGTTTGGTTCTTAATTTTGGATACACCATTTTGTTGGGGATGTATAGTTAATACTTAATTATTTTTCTGATCTTTCATGTTCACAAAACTTTCTTAATTCATTGAGGACATACTTCTTTTCCCTATTACTTCTCAAGATTTTTATAAATTTATCACTTTATTTCTTAAGAAATACTTTAATATTTTCTCATAAAGTAAATCCATGTCATGCGAGTGAAGTTATCAATATATAAAATAGAGCACATATTTTAACTGAGAAAGAATATTGAGTATACCACATGTATTTTGTACACCAATTGTAACATCAAGAGTGGTCCGACACGGGTGATCCAATAAGCCCAACAACCTTGGTAGATAGGCTTTGATACCATATTAAGAAGTGAATTTTAAGTTTAACTCAACCTTACAAAAACAATTTGTAAGGTGAGGTTTGAACCTACTTATAAACTATTGAAAGACATCATCTCTAATCGATGTGGGATCTCTAATACTTGTTTTTGTTCCTTCTTTCTTAAAGAGTTGTTCATAATGTCTGTGAAGTGTGCATCCATCATGCACTTTATTTTTTTTTTTCTCAAACATTAATAATCTAAATACTATATTCTTTTTAGTAAGCAACATACAATCATTCTAATTTAAGTATTATTGTGTTATAAATAACATTTATTTTCTTCTCTCACCGCTAAGTTGAATTTTCTCCCATAATTAAAAATAAATAAAATCTTGTATTGTTTGTCACTTTTACCGCAATGATTTTCTTTTAAATCAAAGTTTCTATACTTCCAATTCTCAAATCAAAGAAAATAATCATACTTCAAAAATTGTCCCATGCTCAAGAATACTTGATAGAATAAAAAACAGAGTAAGACGTTATACGATTAACATTGCATCCTAAAATATTGACAGTAGTATAATGGATAATCTCTTCCATGTTTTACCATACTTCATAATTCATTTCAATATGCAATTAAGATTAGAAGTAATGTATTAGTATAAACAAAAGTCAGTGAACTGCGTGTTGTAAGCTGTAACACATCATTTCACACTAGATATCATTATATTCTATTATATGAGTTTGTTCTTCCATTCCCGCCACCTCTACCCTCAATTTTTATAATTCCGACAGAGCTAAAAAAATGTGAACACGTGATTATACACCTGATGATTCCAAGCTGCATCAACTAAATGAGTACCATATTCTTTGAGCATCTCATATAAAAGCACAAATGCACCCGAAAACTGCTTGTTGTTAATAATCAGGTCATCTATAATCAGAATGTTGGCTTCCTTGTTAGCCCATTTTTCCCTGTCATACCATGAACTACTGAATGCTTTCCAATTATTCCTTTTCGAAATGATAGAGACAGAATTGGTTCCTCCTTGTATACTCAGAGCCATCTTCAATATATGTAAACTATTATTCCTTACTACACTATCCTTGTCAACCTTACCAGATTGAGTTTGATTTTAAGTAGCAAACAATGACCAAGTTATATAAACAGACAAAAAAGTCCTATCTTTATTTCATCCTAGAACTATTTTTCTGTTTTTATGTCAAATTCTTCAGTTTCAATTACTGTATCATTGTCATCATGTTCATATTCTTCTATGACCAGGACAAAGAGAAATAAAAGATAGCATATTATATGCCTCTCTTCTCTTTGAAGTCCAACTGAAAACAGTGTTCTGCAGCAGCTCATGAATTCGATGAAGAAATAGATGGTTATCATTGATGTCAAAGTATAATTTTAATATCTACAAAATGCACCTTTTCCGTTTTACTGATACGCGGAGTGTATCTGTTAGCATATACCGAAGGGCCGCTTCCAGAATCACAGACAGAACATTAGATGACGTTGACAATTTGAAACTATTTGACAGAGACACCAATAACCATAAACAGAACACTTACAAAAATCTTTTAAAATGACAAAACTTCTAACATAGTTATTTCATATCTTCAAATAATTAGTTTATTATTTAATTTTTTTAAAATACTTTAAATTAATTTTCTAGTAGGATTACTCCTCTTAATTATATTTTTTTCATCTATAAAATTTACATTCAAAATTCAATTATAAAACAAGCCTAATTCCGCTCACACCAAATAATCTTCTTCGTTCAAAAACCTTGTTTAACTCATTAATTATAAACACCACTTTTCTTATGATGTGTCATTTCACACATTTGAACAATTACTCCATTATCAAGTTTCGCATAATAATTATTTCAAAAACTAATTCATATTTAAACAATATTTGTTAAATTTTTGTCTATTTTTTCCCTTTTTAACCCTCGTTACCCCTTTACTTTTACTTTTTTTTTTAACATCCTACTCATAAAAATTTTAAAAATTACTATCAATTATGTCAAAATTTTACTTTTTTTAATTTTCTTACAATTAATATAACAATAAAATATTAATAAATAACTACATTTAGGCCAATTTCACTTAAAAACTAAGCATTATTTAAAAAAAAAAAAAACAAAAAAAA
>Ga0209700_103383_pt1 | contig 30709 bp, 14 predicted proteins | sample SiratroredBW_FD_187528 | JGI IMG/M metagenome (GOLD analysis project Ga0209700, IMG submission 187528) | Root nodule microbial communities of legume samples collected from California, USA - Siratro red BW (SPAdes) (version 2) | ecosystem: Host-associated > Plants > Roots > Nodule | place: USA...
TATATATATATATATATATATTTTTTTTTTTTCTTTTTCATTAGTTACACACTATGTCTAGTTTATTTTTGGAGTTTAATACTGCTGATAATGATAAATCCACGGTGATAAAGAGTTCATCATATACTAGATAAGTTTATATGAATTTGTTAATAAAGATAGTGTGGTGAAAATGTTGGGTATTAACTGATGAATTTAATGATCCATTTAGAAGATATAAGGATATAACAAAGAATACATACCCACACAATTTTAACTCAGCTTAATTAAATATTTTACAAAACATCATTATAACGATTTAAAGTTTTCATTTAGAAAAAAATTTATTTATATTGTTTAAATATAGAATTAAACATTATAATGCGTGATGATACAATGTTCATCTTTTAAGAAAGGAAAAATATGCATGAATAGTAATATAAATGTATATACTTAAAAAATATGCAGATAAAAGAGAAATATAAACACGACAGGTAATAAAAATACAACAAGAAAAATATAAATAAATATTAAAAGAATGTCAATCAAGGATATGTTCCTTTTTATATATTATGGATAATTAGGATACAATTATGTGTATGGGAGAAGAACTTTTTCTATTTCTATGAAATTAAGTAGGAAAAATATGTTTGTATGTTTGTTTTGTTTTTTAGAATATAATATTTCTAGAAATAATATTTTTCTCAAAAAAAATTCACATAAAAAAGTGCGAGACTAATTTCTGAGTAAAAGTAGATTTTTTTTTTTAAAAATACCATATTTGTTTTATTAAATAATTTCATATGAAATGCTTTCCACAACGAAAAAAATTCAGTCATTACCAGAAATAGTAATTCTTTGGGGATTTATGATTCATAGGTATAATTCTTTTTTCCTTCTACCAAATCACTGTCAAGTGTATTTGTTTTATTACACTTTTCAAAGTACGTGTCACAGTCAATGAGTTTTATGTCGATGCATCTCCAACAACAACGCAAATAAATCCTAAATCGGTAAGTGATAGAAAAATATATATTGTAATATCACGAAATTTATTAACATTTTAAAGCAACTTTTTTTAGAGTGAGCACCTCTCAGAATAAAATTTGTTTAGTGAAAACATTAGAAGAAAATAAGAAAAGTTGTATTAAATGTTTAAGAAACAAAGAAGCAGAACCTTGTGTTGGTCGAGAATGTCCGTTTCCTCAGACGGGTCCAGTGCATGCGAGTGGAAGGACACGTGAACACCTCCTTGTGCCACTCTTCACCACGTTGCATCTTCAAACCCCTTTTGCTCAACACATCACCCTCACCTCTTCCCACCGTCAAAACCAATCCTTTATATATGCATGCATCTTTCACTCCTTCTTTTCCATCATCAACCTCCTTCCAAAACCAAAACCTTCTTTCCAACAATGGCTTCCGGTGACCAAAAATTCCCCCCTCAGCAACAAAAAACACAGCCTGGCAAGGAACACCTCATGACTCCACCACCCCAGTTCACCAGCCCTGACTACAAGCCTTCAAATAAACTCCAAGTAACACACAACTAACCTTTTTTCTGTTTTAGAAAAGATGGTGCATGCACGTTACGTTTTGTTTGTTTGGTTCATTCTGTATAGAAAATTGGATTTCCTTTTTCAGGGAAAGATTGCATTGATTACTGGTGGTGATTCTGGGATTGGACGAGCAGTGTCTAACTTGTTTTCGATGGAAGGTGCTACTGTGGCCTTCACGTATGTGAAGGGGAGTGAAGACAAGGATGCCAAGGAGACTCTAGAAATGATCAAGAGAGCCAAAACTGCGGATGCCAAGGATCCAATAGCTATACCAACCGATTTAGGTTATGATGAGAATTGCAAGAGGGTGGTTGAAGAGGTGGTGAGTGCTTTTGGTCGTATTGACACTCTGGTCAACAACGCAGCTGAGCAATACGAGTGTGCAACTGTGGAGGACATAGATGAGCCTAGGCTTGAGAGGGTCTTTCGAACCAATATCTTTTCCTATTTCTTCATGGCCAGGTAAAATGATAAACTATGAATGGTAAATGATGTGATGGAAAACATGAAATGATGTGTTTTTGCTGTATATAGGCATGCTTTGAAGCACATGAAGGAGGGAAGCAGCATAATCAACACGACATCAGTGAATGCATACAAGGGAAATGCGAAACTGCTGGATTACACTTCCACCAAGGGAGCAATTGTGGCCTTTACCAGGGGGCTTTCCCTTCAGCTGGTTAGCAAGGGAATTCGGGTCAATGGGGTGGCTCCAGGTCCCATTTGGACTCCATTGATACCAGCATCTTTCAAGGAGGAGGAAACTGCAGAATTTGGAAGTCAAGTGCCAATGAAGAGAGCTGGTCATCCTATTGAGGTTGCACCATCTTTTGTTTTTCTTGCTTCCAACACCTGCTCCTCTTACATAACTGGACAAGTCCTTCACCCCAATGGTACGTAACACTGCTTATATTTCAATGCGACCACTCTAGTTGACTTACTAACTAACATGGCATGTGAATTTTCAGGTGGAACCGTTGTCAATGGTTAAAGTGCATCAGTGATACTCTAATGTAGTACGGTGTTACATTTTGTGTGAATCGGCTTCTCTCTCCACTGTTCGAGGTGGGGATGTTGTCCACTTTTGAATGTAGAAAGTTAGCCGAAAGAAATAAGTCTTTGTAGCTAAATATGAAAAGTAAAATCATGCAATAAAGTTCAGTATGTGTTAAGGTGTAAATGTGTCTTGTTATAGAGGTGCATGCGTGTCACATTCTACTTAATCCATATCAAAGGCTCCATATAGTTACGGAAATGAATGATAATCGAACTTTTTTGGTTCATCTTGATCAGAAGAGGAGAGATATATCCCATATACTAAGAACTCAAAAAATCAATCATAAAAATCATAAAAATGGACACTCCCAGCAAATCCAAGTCTCTAGTTTTTGGAAGAGTTTTTTGTTCAGTATACCAACAAGTTAAAGATCAGTATTTTCTGGGCCATGGAGTTTTCGTTAAACAAATGGATTGGTTACATATTCTGTCTTAGCAGTGAATATTGAGCTGCAATATTCGCTATACTTTTTAGTTTCGTTGAGTTAACATAAAAAAGCACTGCTAGTTCTACCAATCCGAATGGAAAAAAAAATGTACTCCAATTAGATATTATTTCGTTTTAATTTAATGAAAACTTTTCTAAAATATTAAATATTTAATGATAGCTATATTTTTAATAAATTTTTATTCATTTTCAATGAAGATATTTAAAAAAGATGAAATTAGTGAAATTAAGAAATGATGCCAATTTTTATTTAGTTCATGCCATCAAGCTTTTCGGTCTAATCACTATCAACATTCCAAGAAATATTCATTTTTACTTGGCTTATACTAGATTCCAAGTGTTAAGAAATATTCATTTTTACTTGGCTTATACTAGATTCCAAGTGTTTCTAGTACCTAAGATCATGTCTGGATGAAGTGTAAGTGGTAGAGTTCCAATGAAACTTCACATTTGATGACTGACAAGCCAGCCAAAATTCAAGTCTGTTGGTGTGTGATAATAAATGGATGGTGCTATCCATGTGTCCCTGTGAGGTTCCCATAAAACTTATTTCTCTGTAGCTGACACGGCTGAATATCAAATGCGTCAACAACTGATCACTTGTTAACATGATATAGTACTACTGAAGCACAATCACTTTCGATGCTTTATTTGTTTTAATAGGCAAGCAAGTTTAAGAAGAATGGTATGACTTGACCAATATTTGAACTTTATAACATCTGAAAGAAACAGGATTCAAATACAATTTCCCCTCCTTTGATTTATGTCCATAGTTCAGGTTATGCTTCTCTCCCAAAGCATCTGAAAATATGGGAAACATATTATTGAGCATAAATATAAGAATGTATAGACACAGAAAAAAACAGAAAGCATCTAGTTTCATTTTTTGTCTAAAGTATGATGGCACAGATCTCAAAGCTTCCACAAATTTCTTTTTTCCGGTTTTTGCAAAAATATAGAACGTACATCTATATTGATGCTCTCTGCTTTGCTGCTTTCTGTTCTTCGATACTAGCATAAAGACTCTCAACAAGGTGAAGCAAAAATCTATCTGCACCATGTCTGGCCACCAGAGAAATTGAGAGGGGAAGATTATTATACATCCCTAGTGGTATGCTTACCTACACAATGTCAGGAAATACCACATTGTTATTCTGACATGAAGTTCAATAGATTAAGGAAAATATGGGAGTCCAAGTGCTTCATAAACACAGAGAAAGGGACAACCTGACAAAATCCAGATACTCCAGCAATGGACAGCAGGCTAAAAGCCCTTGCACGAAAAATTTCTAATTCAGACGCATTTGTTTGTAGTTTTGGGGGAGGCCCCGGAACTGTGGGGATCATGAGAACACCAAAATCCTGAAATTTTCAGACACAGTATTATAGTAACTTGTACAAAAGGCAAGCTTACAAAAGTAAATGTGTTGCTCAATGACTACACTCCTTCATTTTTACAAAAGAGATTCAGAGGGAGAAGCTATAATCTTCATGGTGGAATTAGTTGTTTCGGAAACAAACACAGTCAAGCTAGATGATAAAAAATAAAAGTACAGAGCAGTTGTTACTTCTGACAAATGAAAATGTTTGCTGAAGAAAATGTTTAGAAGGGTCTCAAATAGTATTTTCTATGGTTAATAACAAGCATGTTTGAAATTATTTCTCCCTGGAAAAAATACGAAGGATGCTTCCTTTTGTGAAGACTTAAAGAGAGAATCTATGTCAGGCGGAAAGGCTTATGCATATAAGCATATATATACACACATATATGGTCTGATGAACATATAACTCATGTTCATATGTTGAAATATGCTGTTTATCAGTAAATTAAATACCCCAAGAAGAGCAGCAAGGGCATCGTGCAGTTCTCTTTTTACGGAATAACAGGTATCAATGTTCTCCTCTGTTGTCCTTAAGGCATCTGATACACGTTCTGAGATTCCAGGACCTAAATCTGGTTTGACTGCTGTGATCCATTCACCATGGTTATTCTTGAATTCATACCTACATTACAAGTGAAAAGTAAGGCTAGAATCAAGTTGCAGTCTAAGTCAATCCACAATCCGCTAGAAAATTACAATTATCTGTAGTGAAAACTAGGGATTAATGGTGAGCTATACCTTTGAAGCAACCGCATAGCACTTGAAAGTGCAGACAGTGATGGAATGTTATATATTTGGTCATTCTCTTTACTCATGAAATGTTTCAAACTTGGAACATTGGTCTTCACATAGTCTCCAAGGATTTCCTGCTTTAATACATCCCCTGCAATAGTGGATACAACAAAAAACCTTCTCACTTAGTAAAATAAACTTGCTCCAAAATACATCATTAGTGGGATGAAACCGCAAATAGATTTATAACTAAATTACAAGGGATAGAACAAGAATTCCTATTACTTTAGAACTTATATTTTGAAATCTCTAGTTTTATAATTAATAACATTGAATTGACAGCAACGGATCTATCCGAATATTCACCTCCATATAACTTCTCTACTGCTTTCACGACAGTTTGTGTAGCTACGTCATAAGGAATGAATGAAAGCTGGAAACAGTCCTCTGCAATGATGAAGCAAGAAGGTCTAACTGGGGCTACATCTGGCAATGGTAGAAGTACACCACCTACTTTGCTCAAAATCATTGGATCCCTGGCAAACCATCCTAGATATGAAGATGAGGAACAAGAAAATGAGTACCGAGAAGAAACGCTCAACAGCTAGTGAAGCTATAATTTCAACCCCACTACTTGTACACCGTATCACTTGGACATGAAATGTACAAAAGGGAAAATTCAAACTTAAAATTTGGATGAAAAAATTCATAGCTAACTTCGTATTGCCAAAGATCATGAAAAACAAGTATTAGAACCGTGAAAGTAAATGTTTTACATAAATGGTTATGTGAATTTCAAAGCACTGGATTGAAGAAAGAAACTTATTCATTGTAAAGTTAAAGAGAAACTTATAACTTACTCCCCTAGAGACTATCTAATCCCAATGTCATTATGATATGTTTATGCTTTAAAATAAATATTATGAAAAGTAGAGATTTAACATAGTCATCAAGTTAATGGATTATTACCCACAGTGTCAAAACTTTGTGCCATAGGGATAACTCCTGATACTGAGATAGCACCATGAGAAGGACGAAAACCAAAAATCCCACAGTATGATGCAGGCACTCTTACACTCCCTCCGGTATCAGTTCCTATGATTAAAAAAAGCACTTCAAATTATTAATCAAGTGATGTCAAAATGAAACTCAACGGAAAATAAAAAAGAATAGCTCACTGTTGAGGAAAACGTAACAGCACTTGAAATTATTAACAAAATGTTGCCAACAATAACTAATGGAAAGGAAGAATAAATCACCTATTGAGAAATCAACAAGCTTTGCACCAACTGCAACAGCCGAGCCACTAGAAGATCCTCCAGGAACCCGGTCTGCTGCACAAGGATTTCTAGGCGTGCCATAATGTATATTCTCTCCATTTATACTGCCAAAAAAGAGTGCTCAGTCGTGTGAGTAACAGAAATATGGCGCTCAAAATATGCACATATCTGAGACAAAAAAAAAATACAAATAATCAGTCATATTTTCGATAAGGAGGAAGCTCAATCAAAATGAGCAGAAGTGAGCAAGTATCCATTTAAATGAAGTGCAACTTTACTTGCAGACTCTAGAGACATCTTAATTATTGGGGAAATTTGTCCTTTCCATATGATCTAAATAGTGAGTGAAAGTTAAGAACTTTATATTACTTCCAACTCTAAGATTTATCCTAACAAATCACAGTTTACACGAAAATGATAGATAATAGTCACTCCGTTATTTGATATTTTCACCGTGGCAACAATTCTTTTTGTTGAATAAAAAATTTGCTTTTCCAATTCTAAAATTGAAGAGAATAATCATATTCCAAAAGTTGTTTGAGTGTTCAACAAATTTTCATCTAATTTTTCCATATAAAGAGTATTACGAATCACCTTACCTTCTGCTTGATTGTAACTCCAATGCTTTCTTTGTCTTTTATGCTAACATACTTTTCATTACCTGATTTAAATTTTCAGGCAAATGAAGAATTTATGTTAACAAAAACTTTTTTATCTTCGGTTATATGTTGTAGTCCAAATACTACAAGTTTTTATGCTTTTAGAGTTGTCTTTTGACAAGCTAAGAACACCCTTCGTTGGCCATTTTATGCTTCTGCAAATGAATTGTGTTGGTGATTGCCAAAGTAACATGAGTGTTGTTCTTATAAATTCCATACCATTTTTATGCTTTTACAATTGTAAAAGTGACATGTTATGCTTCTACAATGTTATTACAGATTCCCTACCATTTTATGCTTCTACAATTATAATTCTAATTGTTATAAAGACAACCCATACCATTTTACAAAGTAACAAGCAATACCATTCAATTTCCACTACGTAGGCACATCATTCAATATTGTTTAGAACTATGGAATAGACCCCTATGGGTTTTGGAATGAGCCAAAACATGAGCAAAGGAAAACCAACCTGTAAGCCATTTCATCCATGACAGTTTTACCAACACAAGTGGCACCTGCCTCAAGAAGAGCCAAAACTGTTGGAGCAGTAGAAGTGGCCACCGAATGAGTCCTTGCCCAGTCAGGATTTCCGAAGCCGGTCACATATCCTTCCACGTCAAATCTGTTCGACACAAACATCTCCTTCAAGTTCAACATGCAGAAGCATGGATCAAAGTCTAGCTGACTTGGGCGTCAACAAAGTAGAATTTTGACAACAGAATGTTGTGGCTCGAAAGGAAAAATACATACATCTCTTTGATAGCAAAGGTGAGTGAACTGAGGGGAAGTTCCGGTGCAGAATTTGGTGGTAAAGTGAATTTCTCCATGAATGCTCCGTAGTCATCTGAAGCTGTCTCCATGCCTGTTGTGAAGTTCCTCTCTCACGTTTACAAACCACTAATGGATGGTGATGGTCAGTGTAAATTTCACAGCATCTTATTTTACTCTATGATACTTGTCAAGATAAGGCTAAACTTTTGATGGGCCAATCCAAATACCAGTCACACATTTGTTTTCTAGTAACCAACCATTTAATATATTTTATTTTCCACATCGTTCGTTCATTCACTGGTGTTGTACTCCTTGTCCACTTTTTGCTACTTATAGTTTCAAAACCATTTTATTTTATTTTTCATTTTTGGCATCATTCATTCATTGGTTATGTTATCGGCCATAGTTCTTAGTTCTTAGTTTTTCCAACAGTGAGATTTTTCTCAACCTACGCACCTTATTCACTTCATTTTTAAATCTCTGGCACCATTCATTCCTGTTGATTCATTGTGTATTCCGACCTATCATTACTTATTTTAGTGTCTCCAGCAATCAGCTTTTCTTCTTATTTTGTTTTATTGATTTATGCTATGTCGCAGATTGGAGAAGATTACATGTTTCTCACTGCATTGGATAACACTCCTTATGATACGTTAATTTGTGAAAGTGATCTCTTGTTAGCTAGTAATTGCTCAAGGAATTGAGCTTTTAACATGTCGGAAAAGGAGCCTCCTCTGTTTTGTTACAACTGCATAAAATTAGACTACGAAAATTGTTATACTAACAACGAGCATGTGGTAAACTACTTTACACTATTAGGTGGAGAATTGCACCTTCTGCGGTAACTGAAGAGGATCAATACCACTCATTGAAGTGTGAAAAAATTCTCCTAAGCAATCCAGGAAGCAATTACAGCAAATACATGAGAAGAACAGAACAAATAATCTACTCATTTTCATCAGAGTCACCATCAAATATGTACAGGTACGGAATCGCAGTTGTGCGATCAACTACTGCACTGTTGGAAACCTCAGTGTTTATCCCGGGTGAGCTCCAACCTAACCATTGTACGTACACAGCATCATAAGCTTCAATAGTCATTCCTGAAGCAAGAAATAGTTGAATCTCATACACAAATCTGTCCGTTCTTGCAGCCAGAAATCGCCTTGCAGCTTCAGAGACTGACATCTTGAACTCTTCCTGTTTCTTTTCGGGTGCATTCATTTCTGACTTCTGCTCTCTCCTGTAATTCAAGAGTTATTATTACTAGTCACGATCCATGTTTTCCACACTAATAATGTTAAAGCGACTTAAAATGCACAAAGAAACTTACCTTGTACATAATACTGCTTTGACCATGCCAATTATATGGTGCACAATGATGTCAACATCCTCCTCCTTCAGATTCAGCAAAAGCAGGTTTAAGTCAAGAATTAACACAGCTATGCAATTACTATAGCAACCCCCTCCCCCTTTTTCCTCCTTTTCGAAACAAAAACTGATTAAAAGACAGAGAGGAGGACAGGATATAAAAGAATAAGAAATTTCACCTATGATTAAGCACATATATACAGTAGCACAAAAAAAAACGCAACGAAATGTGAATCAATATACGCGTAGCACATAAATCACACTGTTACTGAATATTTCCAGCAAGGCACCAACAAACCACTAATCTGATAAGTTCACTGACCTGGATAAGAGCTTGAATTTCTCTTCTTAACCAACTTTCAAGCCAGTAATTTGGCTGAGAGTACTTACGAGATCTCCAATATAGTGATATATTGAATATGTCATCTAACAAACCTGCTGACACCGAGTTTATAAAAAAGTAACACAAAAATATCTATAACGAACATTTGACACAAGCCTCAGAACAGGCAGACACCATTATCTCATAGAAATTGTTAAACAGAAGGCAGTAGGACGAACACCTTGGTCAGTGTAATAGCACTGTAATCTATATCTGTGCGCTCTTGACAAGATAAAACTGCACACACAAGCAGAAGAGCAAAGTATAAAAGGATAATTCTACCAAAAATTTTAACTTGGACTGAAACTAGACAAACCTATCCTCAAAATCCTTATTCACATAGTGCCGCTGAAAGCAACCTCCTTCCACTCCATACACGATAGAAAAATTTTCTGTCTGCATATCAAACACAAACTAAGAAGTCAGCAGCTCACTTGATCCAGCTTGATACTAACTTCTACTATCATTCACTCACTTGATTATCATAAATCATCATCCTTAATGTTTTGCAAATTCAGCATCCATAAGAGGCATTCAGGGAGCAGTAAATTGAGAGCACTTAAAAGTCCAGAATTGAAATTCCTTTTAAAGGGTGTAAAATGGAGGGAATAATTTATACTTCATCAAAGTCCATATGGCAAACAAACAACAGCAACAACAAGATATATGGTGTGTTGAAAAATTAAGATATATGGTGTGTTGAAACATTAAGATATTTAACCAAACCTTACAGAGGGGGCATTTTACAGAAGAAGGAAGAGAACGGTGCTTGCCAGCAGCCACCTTGGTCCAGCGTAAAATGCAATTGAAGCAAAACTTATCTGCCACAAGAATAAGCTCATTGATTAGCTAGGAACAATAACATATAAAAGCATCTGCCTCTTATTGCTTCTTGAATCTCAACTCTCAAGTAATGACCCTAATAAAACAAAGCTTTTTCTTGATATAAAATTTGCGAGGGTGATTTTCGAACAAAAGGGTTCCCCAAGACTATAAATTAAAGCATGCAACCAAATCATCAATCAATCAGTCAAACCCAATAAAGGGTCTATACCAAATGCAACAAATTTATAAACTTTGGGATTAAAAAGACATCATCTTGCAAAAAGAAGGTAGAGATGAATGGTTATTAAGAAACAGAGTAAGAGGAATAGTTTGAGGGCATACGAAGACATTTGTCGAGGTAAGAAAGTTGAACGAATGACCCCAAGCAGATTGGACAACAGCAACTCGAATCCTCCGAGTTCGACACCGACGAAACATGGTCGCTCACCCCAATCGCTGCATCATCTTCCATCTTTTCCAACCCTATTTTTCCTTCCAATGCACACACTTTTCTCATATATATTATTAGACAAAATGATAGATATGATAAATTATATATTACAGTAAAATATATCTTTATTATTATATGTAAAATTTTAGAGCTTAAGATTAGATTATATTTAACTATTTTTTTTTTTACTTTTAATCATTGAGTATTTTAAATGCAAGGTTTAAATAATTTAAACAAAATATATTATCTTATTTTATGACTAAGGAGTATTAGCAGATTTCTGGAATGGGGTTGGAATACAGTGAAAGAGGACAAATAATTGAGACATTTATATTTTACATCAGAGTCACTATTGCATTCAAATTTCTTACATTATTCTGAGAGAAAAGTTAAGTAGCATTTATATTGTACTTCTCAATCTATCAAGAAGGTTTATAGAAGTGTTTTTACATAAAGAACTAACTCTCTTTCAAGGAACGCATCCCTTTAGTTGCTTTTGGAGCTTTAATTTGCAGCTGTGTACTTTCAAGAGTTGTGATTTTATCATTTCAACGTCTTTTCTCATCATGTTTATCTCCTGGGCATTTACTATTTTCCTTCTTTCCAAATCTTTGTTCACTCTCATGATTGTCTGAGCTTTTGTCCTACGGTAATTTGATCCATTACTTGTCATTGATGCTGTCATATTCACTTGCTCTAAAAGCACAAATTCCGTAGTTAATTTCAAGGGCAACCTATCATTTTGCATCACATGCTTACGTGCTTCTTGCGACAATCTATGGTATTCCAAGTTTCTACACATATCTGTTCGATCTTCTTCTGTTAAATTTGGATGTGCCTGCAAAATTAAGTTAATTGAACCAGTCTCAGTGTTATGCAAAACAAAATTTCCTATATCTATGATCCTGAGTTAGAGATTTAGAATTGGAAATGATGTAAATATTATTACCTTGAGGTACATGTCAATGGCTCTATAGAGGTTGTCATCACAGTGTCTTGCATTTTGTGGCAATGCTTCAACAAGTGATTTGAAACTTTCCATTGTGAGATTCTCATCCCTTGCAACTTGTATCAGATAGCCATCAACTAACCTTCCAACACTGTTTGGTTTTGCTTTTGCTGAATGATTACTTGACATACCACAGACATAAAACCGTAACACCCTAAGTACCACAGTTACATCATACAAAGAATGTTTTTCTTCTTGATTTTTAACCAAGAGATCAGGAACACGACATTTCTCCAACATCAAAGCTACCCTTCTTTCTAGCACACACAACAACTCAGAATTTATTTTCAGCATCACCCCTGCCTTTAGGAGATGAAGCAAAAAATTGCATGTAACTGAATTTTCTTCTGTAGGAAGCAAGTTAATCAAACACTCAATGGAAATTCTGTTTAGAGTTAAGGATTTAGGAGTCTCCTTGTCAAGTGTGACTTGAGAAAACCATTTTGTTGTCCAACGTTCTATACAAGAACTTACAAGCTCAGGTTTGATTCCACATCTTCTGATTGATTGAATCACTTCAATAAAATGGTCTATGCGTAGAAATGACACATCTTCAAACCACCAATCATGAACACTACTACTAGTTTTACTTAAGGGTCTTTCACTTTGACAAGTAAAACCAGATGCATTTGGATTTGCACACACTTTCAAAGCTATTGCCTGTGAGCAACGTTTGACTATTTGCAAGTCCTTGGCCCAATGGGAAATAGATTCAGTAGTTTTAAGTATTCGAAATGTGTCTTTCCATGAAGATAATATGAGAAAAGTGAGAAGTGCTTCTGTCTTGGATATGAGATTTCCTTCTTGGAGATCTTCACTCATTTCCAAGAAATTTGCAGCACAATACAATGGGGCAATGTTGGATGCAGTTATATCAAATTTCCTTCCATAACAAAATCTGACTATGGATTGAAAAGACTTTTTACCACCTGGAAGATTTTTAATCTGGATGATGAGGCTATCACCAGCACTTTCTCTGTTGCTTCCCCTCTCAAACACAAGCCGGTTCAAATATTCACTTCTTGAGACCATGACAAGCTGAAAATCAACCACATTATAGACAATTAAAATTTTACGAATAACTTTTATTTAATAAAGCAATACAATTTGTCTTTAGACTTGCTTAGGGTGTACATGATCTTAAAGAGATGAAAATTGGCTTTGACATGTGTTTAAAGAGATGAAAAAGAAGTTTGTGGTTGGGAAGATGTTGTTATGCAGATACACAATCCAATGGTGTATGAATCTGCAGCAGCAAAGTGTTTTCTTTCATACAGATTGTAACTTTATGGTGGATATATAGTTCATAAGCCAACATTGGATTTTTATATGGGATTATATTTAAATTATTATTGGTGTGATTGGCCCACCTTATGCAAGTGGAAGCTAGAATCACCAATTTGTATGATTAAATCAGTGGGGGAATTTGACCTAGCAATCCTGCATGAAGTGAATGAGGGTAATTAGTTAAGGAGAAACAAGCACACACATTTATAGTTTTGACTTAGTTTGCAAGAGGTGTGAGAGACATTAATTTACCTGTTTAGAATAGGAACATTAGGTGGTAGAAGGTTACATGGGTGACACTTCTCTCCCAAAGGACTTTCCACTTTGCTTCTATCAAGCACTGCAAACTCAAACCCCTTCTTCATCTTTTCTTGCTTTAAGAACTTCAGTGGTGGAAATTATATGAAGAGGTTCAGCATGGATTGTAGAGAATATATAGACAAAAAGTCATGCTTTTAGAAATATAGTAGGTGTCATTGTTCCCTCATTAATATGATGATCAATGATGTTTATCTATGTGAATTCAATTGGTTTGCAGACATTATAGAAACATTATACCAATTGGAATATGGGAGGCAACAACACTCCAATTTCATCCACTTATTGATGAAGACAAAACAACATTTCTTCATAGTGTCACCTTCATCAGTTAAGAAGCTGTTTCCTGCAGGTTGTACCATATTAATAAGACATCCTAAACCGATTTCAGCCTCATCATTGTGTGGTCAGAAAACTTGTTCAAGCTTCTCACCTATATTTTCCTTTTTGTCTGCTTGTACTTTTTAAAATGATAATCATGCCCAGAAAAAAGTAATGGAAAGGTTTTTCTCATTGGGATGCACTTTTTTTTTATTGTCAACACAATGCTAGGTACAAGGTTCAGAATTTATAAAAAAGAAAAAAAACACTTTTGTTAAAATGAACTGATATAACATAGTAGAGCCTTAAATTAAAAACTTGTCTCAATATTGAAAAAATACACTATAAGTTAAAGTGAAAGTAAAAGAATAGAAAAAAATTTTAAAAATGTTTATCCTAATATTTGAATTCATTTAAAAAATTTAATGCGAATGTTTAAAAAAGTAGTGAGGTACATTTAAAATAACATAACATCTATATAAATAATTTATAGGACCTTTTCCATTATCGATCTTTTAAGTATTTTATATGTACAGATGGCACCTAAATATGTGATTCCTGGTATGTGGTCATTAATCAATTTGAGAAGGTATGATGTTGAAATAATGTGAGAGAAAGGTGGCATGTAAATATGATATATAGCTACTTCTATCAACTCATAAATATACAAATTCAATGGATTTATTAAGTATTTCTATAAAAAGGGAAAACGACAAAGTACAAATGTTTTTCTTTATGTGAAATGAACCCGTTCCCTTTTTTTTTTCTAAATTCCATTACAATTTTACAATTTGAATTAGGTGTTGAAATAATTAAATATATACAAATATAATCATATTTTATTTATAAGTTAATAGTTTATTTTAATTACATGTAAAATATAAATATTTTGTCTGATAAAAAAATATTATATTTGATATTCTTAATTTATGTCTAATAGGATATGAATATACTTAAATAAATAATATGTATATAGATTTAAGTTAATATCGTATTACACAAAAGTATTTATGTTTATAAAATGTTTGTTATTTTCGTATGTTAAAAAAATTTATTTTTTAAACACATGTCAGTAATATGAATAAAGAGTTAAAGTTACTTGTTTTTTAAAGAGATTTATTCATATAAATTAAGGATAGTTAAAAGAATTAAAAGTTACTCAACCGCGTGAAATAGACTTGTAAGGATTATTCTTCCTTCACACTTATATAAAGCAATCACTCTAAAAATGAGGAGATAATAAAAGATCACTTTCTTAGTATAAGAATGTTCTTATAATTTTTTTATCCTCAAAAGCTTAATAAAGAGAATATTATTTATGTTCAACCTGCAAACTAGTATACAATCTTAAGTATATTAACTTAACAAATTAATAAATGATATTTATCTACGGTGATTATTCTTGTGATTTATTGATCATTATTCAAATAAACTTTTTATCTGAGTTAGGAGTAGTTGTTTGACAAATAATACTTAATTAAGCCATGAAATACTTGTTAAAAGAATAATTGGTTAAAAGTGATTTATTTAAAGAGTAATTGGTTAAGTCAGAAGTATTTTGTACAAAGAATAGTTGGTTAAACTAAGAGTGGCTGGTGATAATCCTGAAGTGACTTATTGAAAAGATACTTAGTTAATCCATAAGTAGCTTATTAAGAAAAAAATACATACACAAGTTAGTCAAGTGTTGGTACGATTCAAAGAATACTCACATGAGATCAACTAAAAGTGGTTGCAATTTTAAACAATACTGAAAGGATTAGCCAGAAATAATTATAAACCCAAAGAATATTCGTTTTTGTACTTCACAATATTAATTTACTAAATAGGAACTAATATGTTGATTGAGAACTGAAAGTAATAAACATTAAGATCAAACTTTATTTATTTCTTCTTCTTCCTATCTCTCTACATTGCATCTTATTATTATTACCTGTAACTAACTTAAGAAGGTAGAGTTTTTAGAACTAAACTTGTTAAAAATTTGAGTTGATTCATTTAATCAATACTAAACCAAACCTAATGTTTGATTAAATTACAAAGTATTTCCTCTTTTCACATTTTCAACTTAATTAACCAAATTTAAACTCTTAACTTACTCCTCTCGTAAAAAGATTTAACATGTATATAAATATTTTGATAACAATCTAACGTACTATTACACTTCTATTAAAAACCTCACATGCAAAGTTCTAAACAACTATTCCCATAAAATCAAAGAAAGAGAGCAAAGAAAAAATTAATCAAAAATAATTTATTGTCAAATAAATATGTTACACTCTCTACCAAGATTTTTTGTGGTAGACTTAAATATATGTAAAGATAAACAACGATCTTATAAATCTATAACAAAAATAAAAATAAAATGTTTAAAAAAATATGATTTTAAATGAAATAAAATTTAAATGATTAATTTTTTTATTTATAAATTTTTTAAACTTAAATAATAAAATATTTATACTTTATCACGTTTAGAGTACTTGTACACACAGAGATAAAATAAATGGATACTTATGTTACGTACGTTTTTATAATTAATTGTTAAGTTGGTTTTTATAATAGTGTTAAAATAAATAATTAAAATTAACGTTTTTGTTTTTATTAATAAAATAAGGTAAAAATAAAACTAGTACAATACATTTTACCAAATGCCTTTATTTGGTACATAAAAAAAGTATAAATATGTTTGAAATAATTAATATTTATTGCACGTTAAATAAGCAAAATAACAATAATATTCATGATGTGTAAGGTACAATTATGACAAAAAGGTATATTCAAATACAATATTATAAATAAAAACTTTATTTTCAAATTAGTATGTATTTTGTAAATCTAAAATGGAATTTGACTCTCTTTCTAACTTTGTAGCAAATTTGATCTCATGCATTAAATAAAAACATCATATATAAGAAAAAAATTATGAAGATGTTCATTTTTAATTGGGAATAAAACATGTTATACTCTTGTTATCCATTAAAAAATTAGTTAGATTTAGTGAATATAATATTTTCATAATATAATTTTAATCATAGAAATTAAACAAAATATTATTCAATTCTTATATTTAAAAAAAATACATTAAATAAATAGTATAATTGTTTAAAAAGTAAGGATGTTATATTTCATAATTTTTATTTTAACATATGATTGAAACCTTTTAATATGATTGGACAAAGTTCTTAAGAAAAAAAAAAATCTCCATACATTTTCACATCATGATAAATATCTACAATCAACATATTTTTATCTCTTAAACACATTCATTTTCATTCTCATCATTTCTACCATCACAGGAAGTGATAATTGTGTCATAATTATTATTGAAATGCTTGTAAATCTATTTTATAGACTAAGATTAAAACATTGATATATTTGTATTTCTTAAACACGTTCATTTTCATTCTCATCATTTCTACATAAACAGGAAGTCGTGGTAAATAGTTGTTATTGAAATACTTGTAAATCTACTTTATATTAAAACATTGATATGTGCATGGGCATTGAATTTCAATAACAAAATATTTATTATATGATAACAAAATCATTATTTTTTAAACAAATACACTCTTCTTAATAGTCATACTACTATTCTTCTTTTATAAATTGACTTCTCATTATCATAATATAAGTTTTATCAATACAACATTTAGGAAAATATTTTGCACACTTAATCTTTTTGAATGCTTTTGGATATTTGTAAATTTAAGCTCATAAGGACGTTGAATAATACAAGCAGTCACTATTTTATACAGTTGAGACTCAAGATCTCTATTTAAAATTTAAACAGATCTCTATTGAAAATTTAAACACAGATTATATATCTTGTTTGTATCTGTAAAAACAAAAAAATATGTGTATGTAACAGACATCTCTTTTGAAATTCAACATAAATCCTAAGCCTTAAATTATTAGCATAAACATAAACAAAATCTGAAAAACATATATTAAGTAAAACTATAGTGAAATTCTCTAAATATTTCAAACAAAAATAAATATTTACTTTAAGTTTTCTAAATATTTGTACTGTTTTCAATTTCTTGAATTAATTGATCGAGAATTTGATTTGAATAGTCGACATATTAAATTAGGACAGTCTTTTGATTTAAGATTATATTTGGGAAGAAGTTATTGAGTTTTGGTTAAATAATAGGGACATCCAACTCTTCCAATTGTCATAACTTCGTGATAATTTTGAAACATTTGTCATGTCCCTAAGCATTTGTTTCCCCTCTAAGAATAACCTTTATAAAATTTGAACATTAGCTTTTTTTATTTATTTATTGTAACCCATCTCAGCTTAGAAGACTCAATCATATTATAATTATCAACTAAAAATCATTGAAAAAAACATTTACAAACAATATGATTGAATTTTTAATTTGTTTGATACTACTTTCTCTCTTTTGATCTTAGAAGTATTGTAAAGTGTACCATTTTTATATCTTTCTTCTTCTCTTAGAAAAAGCAATGAATATTGAGTTGGTAAATAAATAATCTCAAATTGATAAATCTTTTTTAAGAGGCTTGGATTTCCACAATATATAACATTATGATGAAAACTTGTTGCATCAAAATTATCTACATTTTAAATTTTCATTGCCAATGTTATTGTTGTGTTACACCTTCTAGTATCATATCTCATTTCACATAAAATTCTTAATTTCAAATGTGGACAATCAAGTTCAAATTAATGGTTTGTATGATTTTGTATATTTAAACATGAAACTATAAGAAAAAAAATTGCTACTTTCGTTTTATCTTTACTATTGTCTATTTTGCATAAAAGTTGAAAAAAATATCCGAATCATATAATATATACTTAAAAAATATTATAATAATTACTTAATAAAATAAGTTATATATACCTAACAATTTACATTCTTTCCTTTTAATTTTATTGTCAGTGTTTTAAATATACATTTAAGTCAATTTAGGTTGTTGTAACAGTAAAGGAAGTAAATTTCAACCCATTATCCCGTGTTCTTTTCCAATGATCAAGACTCAAGAAAACTACTTTTTCCAAAGCATTACTTGATTGTAAAGTATGTGTTTGAAATTATTTAAATATGTGAAAATATTTAAATAAAATATTGGAATTAGTTATTTAGGAACGGTAAAGGAATGAAAGGTTTAGGTTCAGAAACAATAAATGAGTTATAAATATACTTATGAGTGATATTTAATTATAATTATATATATATATATATATATATATATATTATTTTATAAATTATACTAAAATAATTTATAATTTCACATACAACTATAATTAATATTCAATCTTATATATGTTAATTTTATATTTGATTGATTAAAATATTTATATTTTATAATTAAAGTATAGTAAAAATAAATTAGATTTTTTTAATAGAATTTAAAATCTCGAAAAATTAAAACTTAACAAAATTCTAAATTATAAAATGAAATGTTTATAACTTAAAATAAAAAAAATCAAATTTTATTTATTAAAGAATTGTCCAGAATAATTTGTGATTGATTTTGAAAACAATTCAAAAACTGAATTTAGGGTTGGAACAAAAACTCAAATAAATATATATACCTTCCTTCTTCTTCTACTCTTTTTTCTCTGAGTTAACGGTCATCACACAATACAATGCTGAAAGTGAAACCCTACATTTGCAGTTCCTTCTCAAATTCAAATCACCCTCACCATCCTCCATTCCCAATCTCCCTACTCCATTTCAATTCTCACATTCTCAATCCTATCTCGCTTCGCCTTTGGCAATCGCATCCATCTCTCACAATCGCATGCGCTAAAAGGCGTGATGGCTCTCAACCATCCAATCAAACAATTCTTCAACTCGCTTCCAAAGTCGCGTTCAATCTCAAGATCTTACCGGAGCCTTTCAATTCCATTGCCGGTGAAATCGCGCGCAGTGATTGCAACACTCTGAGTCGCCTTGTAGGTGGCCGGAGAGGGAGAACAGCCGGAAAATGGAGGGCAGTGAAGAAGGAGTCGGTGTGGTTTGCATTAGTTTTGATCTGCATTGCAGGCGGTTTGTGGTCGTGGAGGATTCAAGAATTTGAGCTTTTTTTGAGGGTTTTGTCATTTTGTCTTGCAGCGATTTCACTGATTCGGTTGCGGTTAGGAAAGAAAGCGGTGAGAAAATGGTTTTTAGGGTTTTTATTTGGGATTGTTTTGATTGTAAGTTCCAAATTGAGGAAAGAGGACGTGAAATTTTGGGTTAAAAAACTCGTGTTTTCTCCTGTCAATCAAATTGTATTGAAGAAGAGAGGTAGAAACAGATATTGGAGGATATTCAAATGAGCCCTTGGCATATAGTTTCATCAGTCTATGTAATAAATTCTCTTGTTCTTTGATTCAAAATCCAATTCAGGGTTCACAAAGTGTATTTCAGTTTTGTCTATAATCAACGAAAACAAAAAAAACATACAAATCAATCTGGAAACTAAAGGATACCTGAAAAATACAAAATCTGCATCTATACTGTACGATATGATGTAATTTCTTAATTAAACAATTTTATTTTTTATAAATAAAAAATAATTTATTTATTTAATAAATTAAATAAGTAATTAAATAATTTATTTTTTAAAATAAGAACTAAATAAACTTGTAATATATATTTTTACAAAATTATATATATTTTAAAGTATATTATTTTTCTATTTTTTAATTAATAACTGCTTCTTTCAAAATAACAACTCAACTACAATATTTTAATATTAGTTTTACAAAATTATATATATATATATATATATATATATTAAATTATATTATTTTTTTAATTAACTATTCCTGACAATAATAAAATTATAAAAAATGTAAATACACACAAAGTCCACTTATTTTCAGCAGTACATATAATATAAATGATTGGTTTCTTAATGATTACCATTCTAAAAATTCATATCTTCAATATAGAACTCATTTTATTTAATACTTCTGTTTTGTCATCTTAAGTAAATTTTATTGTATAAATATATATTTTTAAATAAATTTATTTAAATTGGTAATTTGGATTTATTTAAAATATGATTAAGTAAAAGCAAAAAAAAGGTATTGAATTTTTTAAAAATCTGTATATTGAAATAAAATTGGATGACATTGTGGAACCAGAAAAAGTATTTGAAACAAAACAGAATTCAAAGAGTTCTTATAAAAAATTCTTATTACAAATGTCTTTAAAAGTTATTTTATTAGTATTAAAACAAAAGGTTCAGATGTTTTAAATTTATTTTTCTTATTTCTCTCCTCTACCAAACATTTATATTAATTATTATTTTTTATTAATTCATTTATTAATTATTATTTTTCATTTACTTTTACTTATCTTCTCCTCCTAATCCACGTAAATGTAAATGTTTGATTGGATATATCAAAAATAATCATGTGAAGTTATTAGATAAGCTATAACTTTCGTCGATTTTGAAACTCAAAAAACATTAATAGAAATGATGATGCGGGTCACAGCAGTCTAGATATAAATCTTGTCCTAAGTTCAATTTAAATTTATGGTAAAATGCTAACTTACTCTTAAAATTTTAACAGAACTAATAATGCTCATCAAGTTGTTCGAACTTCAGCACTTTTTTAATTAACAATCAACAAAATGTCTCTGAGTTGAAGCTAACATGTACTCATACATAAATTATATATATATATATATATATATATATATATATATGAAAAACAGAAAAATTCAAAAAAGACACTTAAATTATAATTTAATTTGGTCAGACGAAGATATTTTAAAAATTTATTTTATATACAATTTTTTTGTTTTGTTTTGGAGATTACATCTAATATAACTTATGTATTTCAGTTTAATTACTTGATTGACATATTTTTTTTATATACTTTTTATGATTGACATATTTTTTTTATATACATTTTATTATTATATAAAGTGATCTAATAATGATTTTTATCTTTTACTAATTATTATTTTAAATAATAAAAATACTTTTGATAAATATATTTTTTATAATTATTTTTACAATAACTCTTCTTCTTGGATTAGTGTAAATGATAAGAAATAAAAAATATAATTGAGACAAGAAAGAAAGAGAGTAAATATTGCAATTTATATTAGTTTGTCTAATATAATGTATCGTATATAGTCTTTTTGCTACTAAGTTAAATTTAACTAACATTGAATATTTTTTTACTCAAGTCACTCATGGACAATACCAATAATTCTTTGATCAAGTCACTCCTAGCTAATATTGAATATTATTTACATCTAGCTACTCCTAGTTAAGCAAGTATTTCTTTCAAATCGCAACTACTCTTGGTTGACCCTATCGAGGAGTATTTTTTATCCTTTAGCCACCCTAATTAACATAAGAAATATTGAAGGTTTGAATAATCATTTAATCATTGTGTCTAGCTATTAGGGAGAATTGTGTTTGACAACAAGTACACAATTTAATCTTTCTTTTCCAATTCAGATATTATTGCAGTTTAAGGAGAAGTTGTGTCTTTCAATGTGTACAAGGATAAACATTCTCTCTAAGGTGGTTGAATCAACACTTTCAGTGTTATCCTAATAGCGACCTTTTCTGATCTATAGATATAACATGTTATTTGCTCTAAACTCAAGGATCTCTTTACAAAGCTATAAGGATTGCTCATATCTAGACGACATTTTGACACAATACAACCTTTGTTCTTCTTGATTGAAGACTTTATATAGTTATTGGGAGAAGATAACCATTGAGAGCTCATTTTTATCCCTTTAACAACCTTAGTTCATGAGATGTCCTTTTTGTGTGTGTCACACTTGAATATAGTTGTTGCATTAAATGTAATGTACTTAATCACTGACAATGTTAGAACATACCATATAGGGACAAACAGTTGGGTAGAGTTAAAATACTTTTTGTGTTAGGATATTGGTGAAGAAGACAATTTTAACTTTTATCCAAAAAGATTGTTTGATGTTAACTTTAACTTGCACCTTTTAACATATATCTTTAACAAATGAAGGCAGAGGATATTTCCTACATTCAAATAATAACTATACACATAGCACACACATATTTATGTGTGTATATTCATTAAGTTAGGAGTGAAAGAATACTCCTTGTTGAGGTTCTCTAGAAACGGATTGAGGTAAGAGTGGCTTGGGAATGAATATTTAACAAGGTCAACTAGGAGTGTCTGTGAGATTAAAGAATACTCATTAAGCCAGAAGCTTGTGTCAAGAATATTCAAGGGATTAGCCAAGAGTGATTGGGGCTCTAAGAATACTTAAGAGGTATTTCACAATATTAATATGTCTAGTAGAACTCAATATATTGATTAATAATTGAATGTAGTATGTAAAAACAATATAAGTTAGTGTGTGTATTTCTTTATATTCCTTATTTTGTTTACATTATTGTTTGTACTAAAAAAAAATGAGAATTTATTGTGAATATGCTTATTTTAAAATTATCTTTGAGGATTTTGACTAAGGTTTTAAACTTTGTCTTCTATAATCTTGTCTCGTAATTTGATAAAATAAACTTAAAAATATTTAAGTTAGGTGATTCACTTAAGTTGTTGAGTTTCATTTAATAAGAAAGAATTACTTTGAGTATTATCAATCACACAATATTTATAAGATTTTTTTTTATTTTGAATTAAAAAACATATTTATTCTTTAAAATTATATTTTTTATTTCTCCGTCTTACCAAAACTTATATTAGTTATATTTTCATTCATTTTATTCTCATCTAAATCCACATGAATGAATGATAATGATTATATATATAATTTCTTACACGAGTACTTTTCAAATATAATATTGTTTTATAAAAAAAATTGATACAATTTTTGTTAATTTTGAAACAAAAAAAGTTAATGCAAAGCACATTAAAGGATGACTTTTGCATTAAAATGACGCAATTTTATATTGTATTTATCATAGTGAGCAAAAAAAATCAAAATTTATGTATAGTAAAAAAAAATTAAATTTATGTACTTAGGTATGTTGTGTTTTCCTGGAACAACTTTATATAATAGAATGACTTTCTATGATTTTAGGTTTAGAAAAGTTTTTCAACTGAAGTGGTGTTCTCAAACCATAACTTCTATTGTATAAAATAATAAAGAACTCTTATTTCATATCTTTAAAAGTTTTTCTCTATTCTACTAAACACTTATATTAATTATTTTTTTATTTACTTTTATTTATCTTCTTATCCAAATTACATACATATTTGATTAAATATATCTAAAATAAAAAAATATGCATACAATTTATTGCAAGAGTATTTTTTAAATGTAACATTTTTCATAAAAAGAAAGTTATAATTTTTTTATCTTGAACCAAACAATTAATGAAAATCAGTAGTTATTAGGTAAGGGTTATTAGGTAAGGGTAAGGTAGAGGAAGTTTTAAAGACAACAACATGCTCCTGCACCTCCATTTTCTTTTTCTTCTTCTGTCTCTCCCTCTTCCAAGTTTTTCTTTTTCTCCAATCTCTCATTCTATAGTTCATCTATTTTAAAATTTGATTGTAGTTGAGGAGTTAATAATTATTTCTAACCGATCAGAATTTCAAACAGAGTAAGTTCATATTTATTTTAAATATCTCTTATTTTCAGTTTTTTTCTTAGGTTTTTGTTCTCAATCTTAGCAGGAACAATTGATAAAAATATTTCTCTCTAATTAAGATTATACTAAAATTTGGTTTTCTTTTGATAACTTATTACAGATCCTTAAATTTTGGGATTAGTATCTCTGTCGGGTATTGGAGGAACTATTGTGAAGATCATCATCAGGTAAGGGAAGTTAGTAAGTTATTTTTTTTATACTAGTTAGTTACTTTCAAATAGAATTCAAGGATAGAAGACTTGAATATGTGATTATCAGTGCTCAAGTCTTTCTTGTAGGTCTGACTGGTCTTGAGCACTGAACCAGTTTGATTATTAGCTTGACTTGGTGTGCTTAATTAACCTGATTTGAGTAATAATGTTAGAAAGTATCATGTGAGAACTTTTTATTTTTGTTCGATGAATTGAATATGACTTGTTACAAGACTTTGATATGTATGACCTATAAATATGTCTTTATGCATGATTGATTGAGGAATTGTATATGATATTGTGTAATTATATAAAGTGGTGAAGTTTTCTTGAGATTATTGAAATTGAAATGGAAAGTGAATGAATAGATGAATAAAATTGATGATGTATGATATGAATTATATGTGATTCGTAGTAGACATAGTGGTTTTAGGAAAGAAAATACATGTGCTAAGAAATAGGATGTGCATTGTCTAAGGATCTGGTTAACAATTGATATTCTGACTCTACTAATAGGAATCAAATAGATGAATATTATAGGTGGTGAGAGACAAAGGAGGTTCATATGACTGAAACTACAGCTTGAAAGAGGCTGATCAGGACAGTTATATGGATTAACCTTGTTATATGAGTTTAATGGTGATGAGATAAGACACACAGGTTGGCGGTAGTATGACAAATGAAAATCTTAGGGTCTATTCAATGCATGAGTCTTTCGGAAGTAGATTAAGTCTATCTATATTATGTGATGTCCTGAGTTTGGATATAGATGTTGTCAATTGATTGTTATATGCTAAATTGAGATTAATTGAGATATTTTGTATTACTAGTTTACCCTTTCTTGTTTGTGTTTTTTTGTTTGTATCTGCAATACACGAGAACGGGTAATGTTACAAATGATACTGTGAAAGATGCTCTTGAAAGAGCTAGTTGCAACTTTAAAAGTTTTTTGAAAAACTCTTATTTTATTTATATGCATATATGTGTAAATGTAATTAGTTATGTGCTTTAATTCTCTATGAAAAGGAAAATCTTTTAAAGTACAATGTTAATGAATGATTGATATATATAATGTTTTAATCATTATGCATTGTGCATCCTGCTCTGTTTCTCACTATGACAAACCAACAAACAGGGGCAGTGCTTGATGGGTTATGAGAATGTTCATGCTGTTCAAGGTGTGAGTGATGCTACAACTCATCGCCAACATGGTGGTGAAGATGAGGAGAGTGATGATTCTGAGAAAGTTGGGGCAGCTATCTTGGTCCTTCCTTCGCGTCCTTCTAAGAAGGAATTGCATGACATTGTGGCTGTTACTAAGAATGGAGTTCTTTTAACTGGAAGTGTGGCCAAGGCTCAATTTGGTCCCAGCATAGGACTTGTGGACATTGGAGAGTGTGAAGACTATTACTTGTTTCGTGTGTCTCTTCCAGGAGTCAAGAGGGATAAAAGTAAGTATCTTATTTTGTGTCAACTCTCAAGAATTCATTTAAAATATAATGGTTTTGTTAACTGATTTCTTTTTTCATAAAAATTATATGGGACTGCATATAAAATTCAATAGAACACAGTTTTACTTATTTTAATTCTTTGACCAGAGCTAAGAACTGGTATATTTGTGTTATTCTTTTAATTCTGAGCTCTTATACTGTCTATTCTGAGCTTTTAATTCCATGCCAGCTGAGATGGATCTTAATATATAAAGGGATCCACTCTTCTACGAGGAATCTAGACTTTGGAAGCTTATTATATTTAATTTTTTGTTATTTTTTTTATTACATATGGTCAATGGGGCTTTTAATTGTGGTAAGTAATGCTTATATACGCCAAATTTCTAAATTGGCCATAAAAGAATGTATATTTTGTTGCTAATAGTTTGTACAGTTGGGTCTCAGATCTCACTGCTGATAACTAACATAGTTGGGATTTATAACTGCAGAGGAATTCTTTTGTGATGTTGGGATTGATGGAACGATATTGATTAGCGGAGTAACTATAACAAGAGAGTCAACAATATACAGGTACTCTCATGCGTTTGAAATGCAAACTCGAAACCTTTGTCCACCGGGTGAATTCGGCATATCTTTTCGGCTTCCTGGTCCTGTTGATCCGCATAATTTTGAAAGTAAGTTTGGCACTGATGGAGTATTTGAAGGAGTTATTATGAAAGCGAAGTCACCATGAAAAAGTTGTTTGGTTAAAATCATCTTTTTAGTTTCACTAGGCACCAACAAAACTTACTATGAATTGAAACAATATGTCAAATAGCTATGGGATTGAGTGACAATATCTACTATGATAGCCATAATATCTTCATGACAATATCTTCATGTTGAACATCCAATTATCACATGATTAATTAATCTGTTTTATCCTTCTATCAAAAAGTGATTTAATTTTGTGATAACTATCCTTCAACTTTAATACACAATCCCTCTCTCACCATTTGGTAACTCTATATGTAGTTATACTATTCTACCAAACTGAAACGACACATGGTAATAATTATTAGTTATGATTCTTCAGGAATTTGGATCACATTAAAAGTTAAGTCCTTTCTTACCAGAATTGATTTATGGCATTTTCCTTTTTTTCAATTTTGAAAGATAGCAGAAGTATTTTGTTAAAAGAATAATTAGTTAAACTAAAGTAGATTATAGAAAAAATATTTGGATAAGCTTTTCAAGTGGTTTGTTAAAAGGATACTTAGTTAAGTCAGAAGTGATTTGTTGAAATAATACTTGTACAGATAATTAAGAGTTGTTACGATTTAAAAGAATACTTACACAGGGTCAAATAGAATTTAAAAGTTATTGCGATTTCATACAATAATCAAAAGGTTAATCAAGAATGTCGTTTTGTCTTAAACAATCATTCCAATAAAATAAACTCAAAAAAGAGTCAAAAATAATTTTTTCAAATAAATGTTACAGTTTTCACTAAGATTTATGTGATGGGCTTAAATCTATATAAATGTTACAGTTTTCACTAAGTCTTATGTGATGGGCTTAAATCTATAAAAAGATAAACAATGATCTCAAAAATCTATAATAAAAATAAAAAGCAAAATGTTTTAAAAAATAATGATTTTAAATAAATCAAATTTAGATTAATTTTTTTTATTTATAAATTTTTTTACCTTATCACATTTAGAGTACCTGCACACGCAAATAAATTAACTGAACACTTACATATTGCTAAGTTGGTTTTTATAATAGTGTTAAAATAAATATTTAAAATTGAGGTTTTTATTTTTATTTATAAAATAAGTTAAAAAGAAAACTAGCACAATACATTTTACCAAAATGTTTTGATTTGGTATATAAAAAACAGAAATATGTTTGAAATAACGAGTATTTATTGCACGTTAAATAAGCAATATATTGTGTAATACTGTATAAAAACTAATCGAGGAAATGAAGGTACAATAATGACACGAAGGTATATTCTAATACAATATTATAAGTAAAAACTTTATTTTCAAATTAGTATGCATTTTGTAAATCAAAAATGGAATTGGACTCTCTTTCAAACTTTAGAATTAATTGAAGCAAATTTGATCTCATGCTTTAACTAAAAACATCCTATAAAAAGACAAAAAAAAAAAATTATCAAGATGTTTATTATTTTTAATTGGGAATAAAACATGTCATACTCTTCTTATCTCTTAAAAAATTACTTAGATTCAGTTAAATATAATATTTTCATATTATGGACTTCTTTTATCCGATTAACACTTTTTATATTTTATTTTTCTCAATAATACTATTTATTTTTTATTTTTCTCAATAATATTTTTTATTCTTTAATTCTTAAAATAGTATTTTTTTTTCTATAATAACAGTTTTTTTAATAATTATTAAAAATTGTGATTGTTAGTTTATTAAAATTAAGATAAAAAATAATGTAAAAATAATTAAATTCAAATTTAAAAAAAAAAATACAAAGAAAATAAAATGAAACATTTTATAGGTTTTTTTAACTAATTAATTATAATAGAAAAACGATAAATTATTTTATTTTATATTTTATAATAAATTTAAATTTTGAATAATAAATTATATTAAAATAAATTATAATAATTTTGTGATTGTATTTTTATATTAAAATTGATATTCAAAGAAAAAATTATAATAAGTTATAAAATTGTTATTTGAATTAAAATTTGTATTTTTAGTTTGTTGAAAAAATATCTAAATAATTAATGGTAAAAATCAAATAAAATTTTGATAAAGATAAAATTTGATTTTTGATCAAGATAAATTTTGATTTTTGATAAAAATAGAATTTGATTTTTGATAGAGATAAGATTTGATAGTTTATTAAAGATATCATTTGATTTTTTATAAAGATAAAATTTGATTTTTGATAAAGATGTAATTGATATTTTGATAAGATAAAATTGGAGTTTTGATAAACAGGAGTTTTGATAAACATAAAATTTATGTTTCATTTTACACCAAGTATTTTGTGTACCATTAACTAAAGCTATACTAAAACTATTTAGTAAATATATGATTGTTATTTATTTATTTATTTCAATGTGTATTGTATTTCAATAATTAACAATTTTTAAGTAATAAACATAACATTTAAAAGCATTTCTTAAATAAATTAAATTTTATTTAAAATTTTTAAACCATTTAATTAATATTTATTTATAAAAATACATCAACAATTTTATTTTATTTTTGCTATTAATTATTTAGATGTATTTTTAACAAATGAAAAATACAAATTTTAATTCAAATAACAATTTTATAATTTATTATAAATGTTTCTTTCAATATCAATTTTTAATACAAAAATACAACTAGTAAATTATTATAATAAAATATAATCACAAAATTATAAAAAATAAAAGAGTTTTATTTTAAAAATTAAAGAATAAATAGTGCTATTGAGAGAATAAAAAAGAAAGAATGCTATTGAAGGAAATAAAAAATAAAAAGGTGTCAATTGTATAAAAAAAAAGTTCACATTATGATTGTAATCATAGAAATTAAACAAAATATTATTCAATCCTTATATTTAAAGTAAAAATACATTAAATAAATAATATAATTGTTTCAAAGTAAAGATGATATATTTCATAATTTTTATTTCAACATATGATTGAAACCTTTTAATATGATTGGGCAAAGTTCCTAAGAAAAAAAAAATCTCATATATTTTCACATGATAAATATCCACAATTTGTATGTTTTTATCTCTTAAATATATTCATTTCCATTTTCATGATTTCTACCATCGCACAGAAAGTTGTAGTAATTGTGTCAAAATTGTTATTGACATGCTTGTAGATATACTTTATAGATGGATATTAAAATATTTATATGTGTATTCAACTTCAATAACAAAATATTTATTATATGACGTAACAAAACCATTATTTACAAAAAAAATTAGCCACTCTACTTAATAGTCATACCACTATTCTTCTTTTACATCATCATAATATAAATTTTATCAATAAACCTTTTAGGAAAATATTTTGCACACTTATTCTTTTTGAATGCTTGGATATTTGTAAATATCTAAGTGTTTAAATTTTCATTACTAATGTCAGTGATGTGTCATACCTTCTACTATTATTTTTCATTTCATATAAAATTCTTTGCTTCAAATATGCACAATCAATTTCAAATTAATCGTATAATTTTGTATTTTAAACATGAAATTATAAGAAAAAAATTACTACTTTCATTTTACCTTTATTATTATCTATTTTGCATAAAAGTTAGAAAATACGTTAATGATATAATATATACTTTAAAAAAATATTATAATAGTTAGTTAGTGAAATAAGTTATATACACCTAACAATTTATGTTTTTTCTTTCTAATTTTATTGTCAGTGTTTTAAATATACATTTATGTAAATTTGGGTTGTTGTAATAGTAAAGGAAAAAATACTAGTGATGGAAAAATGAATCTACTTCTATCATAAATTTTGGTTTCTTTACATAAAACGCATTAAACTCATTATTTAAACTATTTTAATGTTCAATAATACTGGATTCTCCCATATCCTTACAACTATCATAGTTTTCTTGAATATATATATATATATATATATATATATATATATA
>Ga0209700_103384_pt1 | contig 30700 bp, 37 predicted proteins | sample SiratroredBW_FD_187528 | JGI IMG/M metagenome (GOLD analysis project Ga0209700, IMG submission 187528) | Root nodule microbial communities of legume samples collected from California, USA - Siratro red BW (SPAdes) (version 2) | ecosystem: Host-associated > Plants > Roots > Nodule | place: USA...
TTTTAAGAAATAAAGTATTACATTCCAAATAATTTCAAAAATAATTAAAAAAATTGTAATCATAAACAAAGCATATTTTAAAAAAATAATAAAAAATATTCAATTTCAATAAAAAACGAAAGAACAGTTTTAGAAATTAAAAAAAAATATATAACCAAATATCACCAAACCAAAATTCTTAAAATAGAACTACGTGTACCCTGATTTTCTATCATGTATAGAGATACGTAGGACCAAGGTTAAACCTTGTCGGGTCCAAATAAATAAAATATATATATATATGTTTGTTTTATTTTTGTTTGTTATTTTTATCCACCTAATTATTATTTACTGTTATGATTTTTATAAGCATGTTTTTGTTTGTTTTGTTTTTTATATTTGTTTGTCTTTAGTCTCATTATTATTGTTATTATTTGGAAAAAAAATGATATTTTTTAAAACCACACTTATTTTTATTTATTTGATTAAAGGTACCGTCTTAGGACGGGCGTTGTGGGGTGCTAATACCTTCCCCACACGTAATCGATTCCCGAGCCCTTACTTTGGCTTGCAGACTATTTTATCTTTTTGGTTTTTCCATGGTTTTCATTAATAAGCTATGGTGGCGACTCCAATCTCAATTTAAACATTTTAAAAAAAAATAATTTTTTGATCGCCCCGTCGTGATCCCGGTTGCGACAATCACATTGTTATGAAAACCTCTTGAAAGCGCGTTTGTTAGGTTAAAACTTTTTCTAATTGTTTTCACTAAATGTTGGTTTTGCAAAAGATCTTCAAAAGTATTAAATACACAATTCAATCCTCCCTTTTTGTGTATTTTGCTTATTTTCGCAATTGGTATTAGACCTCGACCTTATTGAGCACCTAAAAGTTGCTAGAGGAAAGATCCAAAACATGACATGTATGGAAGGACATCTCATCATTGAGAAGCATTCTTGACTTTGCTTAGGGAAGACTTTCCCTAATAGAAAGAAATGATGGGAATGTATATCAAGTCCACACACTATCAACTTTGGACAATCATAACTAAAGGAGATATTGAGATCAAAGTGCTAGAAGAAGACTAGACACAAAAGGAGTTTATCAAAATATGAATATAAGAAAATTTGCATGTTTAAAATCACCAAAGAGATATGCGACTCTCTCAAAATCAACTACAAAGGAAAGGAGGATGTTTAGCTAAGGACACTTGCCACCCTTACGCGCCTGTATGAGTCATTCATCGTGAAAGACATTGAGATTATGGATGATATGTTTGGAAGAATAAAGGTTCTTCTCAACGTGGTAGAAGATTTAGCAAAAAGTTTCTCTAAAGCTTAAAATCAACTTGACACTGCTAGATAGCATGCCAAAGGTTTGGGAACCTAACACCACAGTCATCCAAGAGGCACATGATTTGAAAAAGCTCACATAGGAGGAGTTGTTGGGAAGCTTGAGAGTGTATGAAGTGCATCTCCAAGATTGTAACTAAAAGGAGACCTCAACAACATTAGATAAAGGTCTTCAAGCAAGGTCTGCATAAAAAAAGGCTCAGTATAAATGTAAGGAAAATATATCTCCGAAGGCTTTAGAGGAGGACAATAATTTTTCCGAGGTTGAGTAAAAAAACTCACTTATTAGGAACTATCATTAGTGTTCACGGAGTTTAAGTTTATGCTTAAATGTAATTGGCAAGAAAATCAATAGGTCATCTAGTATGAGTAAAGATGACCAAGTTAGATAAAGACGAAGTACCCCAAGCTCAAGTAAAACCAAGATTCAAGAAGAGATGACCGATAGGTACTTGAGAAGACTTAAGCTCTAAGTTAGATGTAGAACGAGCTAAATATTGTCTCATGACAGACATAGAAACATTTAAACTTAATCTTTCTTTTCAAATTACACTAGACTCATCACCTTCATCATCCGATGAAGATAATGAGAATGATCTCTCTTATGAGGATCTTCTCATTAGTTGCAACAAGTTTTTGAGAAATATCTTAAATTAAAACAAAAATTCAAAGATTTATTTTTCAAAGATGAAAAACTCTAAAAAGATCAATTAGCAACTAAGGAGAAGATGTCAACTCTAGAACAAACTCATACACCAAAATAAAAATAACATGTTGTAAGCCATTCAAAATGTATTTTTGGCTTACGACCTCAAACATAACTTGGTCAGTATTAGCCAATTATATGATAAAGTCACAAGGTTGTATTTGAACTAGATTAGTGTTTGATGTGTGACTCTACAACTGACAGAAACATGTTGGTTGGTAAGCATGTTGAGAACATTTATATGCTATACATAGATCATACATCACCAATAATTGAGTGCTTGATAACTAAAGATTAGGATTTGTGGTTGTGGCATAGAAGAATTGCTCATATACGTATGCATCATCTTAACAAGATTATTTCTAAAAATTTGGTTAATAGTCTTCCAAAGCTTAAGTTTGAGAAAGATAAGGTATGTGAAACTTGTTAAAAAGGAAAATAAACTAAAATTTATGTCAAATAGAAAAATTATGTTTGAACTAATAGACCCCTTGTTTGGTCCTCCAAGAACCATTTTGAAAAAAACTATTATGCACTTGTCATTGTAGATGATTTTTCTAGATTCATATGGACTTTATTTTAGGTATCTAACAATTATGCTTTTAGTGCTTTTAAGAAGTGTGTCAAAATTTTACAAAATGGAAAAGGTTGTTGTATTAGTTTTATGAGGGCTTCATATTCTACCTGGTTGTTCCAGGCTTTGAAGACAAAATGTAGAGATTGTTCAAGTCGTACTCCACACCATTCCTGCCCCACACCCCTTCTTGTTTGAGGCGCCATTTACATACAAATTCCACAAGTCATGCTCATTCTCTGAGGGGTTCTTGGTCGGCTTCTGTAATTTTGATATGAAGTTGGCCAAGCACTGCACCCTCACTGGTCCTCTCGGCTCAAAAGATAAATCAAGTTCTAACAGCTCCATCGACCATGAGATCATTCGTCCAACTAGGCCAGGTCTCAGGAAAACCTTCCCTACAAGGTAATCTGTCTTAATGGTCACAGGGTGTCCTTGGAAGTAAGGTCTTAGTCTCCTAGATGTATACACTAATGCCAAATTCGCCCTCTCAATGACCTGATATCTTGTTTCCGCATCATGAAGTGCTCGGCCGGTGAAGTAGACAGGTTTGTATTCTTCCTCCTGCACTAATGTCGAGCTGATGGCGTCCTTTGAAACAGATAAATAAAGTAGCAACCTGCTTCTAGTCTTAGGTTTTCTCAAGAATTGGCATAGAAGATATGGCTGTCTTTATCTCGTTAAAGGCTTCCTCGCATTTATCATCCCACTTGAACCTGTCGACCTTCTTAAGTACCTTTAGGATAGGGCAAATCTTCTTGGTCAATCTAGCTGAAAATGTGTGCCTACCAACCTTTGCACTTCCTTCCGGTTGGTTGGGCTCCTCATGGATGATATTGTAGCACACTTATCGAGATTATCCTTGATTCCACGATGCGTAAGCATAAATCCCAGAAATTTTCCTCCTTCAACTCCGAAAACACGTTTGGCTGGATTCAACCTCATGTTGTAAAGGCGTAGCTGCCCAAAGATTTCGGTCAAGTCTGTCGCAACCGGGGCCACGATAGGGACGACGAAACAAAATATAATTTTAATTTTAATAAAACAGAGGAGTCACCACCATAATTTATTAAAGGAAAACTATGGAAAACCGAAAACAAAATAAGGCAAGTTCGCAAAAACCGGATTTAGAGTCCGGGAGTCGGTTATGTGTGGGGAAGGTACTAGCACCCCCACAACGCCCATCCTAAGACGGTACCTTTAATTAAATAAGTAATCTGAGTGTGATGTTTTTAAAATATTTATTTTCCCAAGAAAGAGATTAAGATAAAACAAACAAAATATTTTTTGGTTTTAGGGAGCCCGACAAGGTTTGACCTTGCTCCTACGTATCTCTATCAGGGATGAAGAATCAGGGTTACGCAGTTCTTTGTTTGATAAGATAGTTGGTTTGGTTTGATATTTTGAAAATTTTGAAAACTTGGAAAGACTTGTGTTTGAAAGTGAGGTAAATGAATGACGTCAGTGCCAGGCTTAAGGCCTGGGCTTTGAGAAACAGTGCCAGATTTAAAGCTTGGGCTTTGAGAAACAGTGCCAGGTTTAAAACCTCGGCTTCGAGAAACAGTGCCAGGTTTAAAGCCTGGGCTTTGAGAAATAGTGCCAGGTTTAAGGCCTAGGCTTTGGATAGCAACAGTGCCAGGTTTAAAGCCTGGACTTTGAGGAACGATGCCAGGTTTAAAGCCTGGGCTTTTAGGAGTGGGTATATATCAAATTTGGTGTTGAAAAATAACATGCAACAATTATATGCAACATAGAATTGATACTTTAATTCCAACAAGATCATGCATGCAAAAATGGAACGTGATTGAATGAACTCTTGGCAATGCAAAACTTAAATAGGTGTTACATGGTGGCTGTTTTGGAGGTGAGGGCAGTTGTGGAATTTAAGGAGTTACAGGTGCAAATCCTAATTGGGGTGGTGCAGGAAGCATACCAGTGGGGTATAAAGAGCAGCTCCACTAACCAGAAACCCAACTTATGCCTAAGGGTATTCTGGTAATTGGGGAAGTATGGGTGCAGGCACAAGCGTGGGGGTGTAGAAAGCAACCTCACTCAGAAACCATCCAGGGTTTGGAAGGCACGTGCACAGTGGAACACAAGATTGAGGCGGCGGCAATGGCCTTGGCTGGTGACGATGGAGGCGGCGGCGACGAGGGTTAACAACGGTGGCATGGTGGCGGCCTGGAACCTGGCGGCACCGAAGTGTATGAGTGTCTTATGTGAGGTTGCTTAGGTATTTGGCGGCAGCCCGCGATGGTTTGGGTGGCTGCGTTGCTTGATGGCGTTGAAAGCGATGGTGCTCGCTGCGGTTAGGGACAGTTTTAGGTTGTTTTGGATGAGTTTGGTGAAGGTTCGCAATGGCGTTGAAAGTGGCGGCTCGCAGTGGCGAAGGCGACGGCATGAGGTGGTTCTGCATGGTGGTTTGGAGGCAGGGCCGCGTCATGGTTTTTGATGGAGTAGCGTGATACTTGTGTGGTGGTGACAACAGGTTGAAGGTTTAGGGTTAACTTGATAAGGTGGAGAAGATGCTTGGAGGTGCATGGAAGACATGGAGCCGCACATGTGGCGTTATTTGCATGGGTGAAGGGTGCAGTTTGGAGGTTGAGCGGGAGGTGCTATGACGAGCAAGATGGTGGGTTGCATGCTTGGGAGGTGTTGAAGGTCCTTGGTGGAACCCGTGATGAATGGTGGAAGGTTGGAGCATTGCCTTTGATAGTTTGCAGTGGGGTGACAGTGGTTCGGGCTCACAGTGATGAGAAGCGCAACAGCAACACTAAGACTCTCACCTCGTTGTTGCGTTGTGTAGTTATTGGCATTGGTGTGAGCCCACTCTTCTCTCTTCGAAGCTCTCGCAGCCACCATTCTCAATCACTCTCAGCAAGCGAGCGAGCAATGATTGCTTCGCCGCAATAATCGTCGGAACAATTTGTTATTATTATTATTTATTATTTTTGAAATCAAGGTGGTTCAGAGAAGTTACCACTTTTTGACCCATTCTTCTTGTTATTATTATTTTTTTAAAATTAATATTAAAGATGAATCTACTCAGGAATGAGACCAAAGTCACTCTCCAACGGTCATAATCTTTTAATTATTAATTTTATTTTTTGCGAAATGGAGAACGTGGGTTGTTTTGAGCAGTTTCACAATTTTTATTTTTATTTTTATTTTTAAGAAAACATGACATAGAGTTAGGGAGTGAGAAGTTAGAGGATTGACTCATTCTTTATTGTTTATTTATTGTTATATTTTTTTTATTTTTATTTTTTCCTTAAACTTGCAAATCAAGTTTGAAAACAGTTATTTTTATTGTTATATTTATTTTTATTATTATTTATTTTTTAAATATGTTGTTTTAATTTATGTATTTTTATCTTATTATTTTTTGTTATTTTCGTTTTTCTATTATTAATTAATTATTTTATTTTATTTTATTTTTAAAATCACTACCTTTTCTTTTTTTAAGTTTTTTTAATGGAAAAATTCAATGTTTTTTTTTACTTTTAAATTACTATTATTATTTCTTAAGGAAACTTAAACCTATATATATATTTATGTTATTATTCATTTTTTATTATTTTTTTAATTTTTTATTATTATGCTTTAATTTAAAAGATTACCCGGACAAAATCGAGTGTTGACAGTTGTCCCTCTTTACTTAAGTTTTACATGATAATATGAAAATTTGAGAAAAATTCATATTATCAAAGTAAAGATTAAGTAAAGATAGAGACACTGATTTTGTACGGGTCTCATCACGTGCTAAAAAGAAATGCAAAGATCTTGCTTCTGCAGTGGATCCCAAAGAGTGGTTGTGACTTTGCTCTGGTAGGGAGTCGAAAAATAAAGAATGGCCTGCTTCTGCAGGGGATCAAGTGCCAAAATCAAATGTGACCTTGCTTCTACAAGGGATCAACATATCAAAGAAGAGTTACGACTTTGCCTCAGCAGGGAGTCAAAAAATAAAGAATGGCCAAGACCTTGCTTCTACAGGGGATCAAGTGCCAAAAACAAATGTGACTTTGCTTCTGCAGGGTATCAATATATCAACAAATTTAAATAATTGTGACTTTGCTTCTGCAGGGAGTTGAAAAATAAAGAATGGCCAAGACCTTGCTTCTGCAAGGGATCAAGTGCCAAAAACAAATGTGACCTTGCTTCTGCAGGGGGTCAACATATCAACAAATTTAAATAATTTGGACTTTGCTTCTGCAGGGAGTCGAAAAATAAAGAATGGCCAAGACCTTGCTTCTACAGGGGATCAAGTGCCAAAAACAAATGTGACCTTGCTTCTGCAGGGGATCAACATATCAACAAATTTAAATAATTGTGACTTTATTTCTGCAGGGAGTCGAAAAATAAAGAATGGCCAAGACCTTGCTTCTGCAGGGGATCAAGTGCCAAAAACAAATGTGACCTTGCTTCTGTAAGGGGTCAACATATCAACAAATTTAAATAATTGTGACTTTGTTTTGAATGCATCTATGAATGCATGATGTATTTTTAATGTTTGACAGGTTTGACTTTCTCACTGGGGAATGAATGCATGACTTGATGCTGATGCATGAAATTTTGACTCACATGAGATTTTTATTTTTAATGCCTGAGGATTTTGATTTGTTATTTTGCTCCTCTCTTTAAACCAAATATTTTTATAGAATCATTGAATTCATTGATTGAAGTTTGAAATTTCATTTTGGGAAAACATTCACAAATCTTAACGCTTGACATAAAAATATTAATACAATCAGTTCTAACACTTTGATGCATATGTGTCGGAATGGGTGGATGAACAAATATACGGTGATGACATGTTAAACTTCAAATAGGCAATGGAATTGCCCCAATTACGGGGGGTAACTTTATTTTAAATTTTTCATACTCTTTGAGAGTTGACTATAAATGCAACAAAGTTGCCCCAATTTTTTTTTGAAAAATGGGAAATTAAGGTTCAAAGGGATAGCCAATTTTGTTGGGTTAGATGGGTAAAAGTAGATTTAGTGGGAAACCGGGGTAATGAATTGATACTGATTGAATCACATGGAAGTGTCCCCGGTTTAAATGAATATTTTGGCTAGGGTGAAGAAAGAACATGGGAAAGATACATATAAGAAAGGATTGCTCCAATATTTATGCTTTAATGACACTATTTCACTCTTATTTAGCTGGCAAATTTGTATTATCCTCTCTGCAAAAGGAATTTTTCTTACAACTTGACTTGTATTAGCTGCCGCATTCCTCTGGTGCAATGTTATTCTCTGGAAAAATCATCGACAATCATTCTTCAATCAATATGGACTTTACATGGCTTGAACGTGGTCAAGGTTTAAAAGGTTTTGAAGAAAAAGGATATACAGGCTCAAAAATTGTTTACTGGTTATCATCATTTTTTATAACAAAGACCATCAACTAAGTATTGTACGGAGCAATTCATGTTCTTTCTGAGATCACTTTTTCCTTTTATTTGCGAGTCATCCTTATTTGAACTGATGACACTTATTTTCTTTTTTGAATTTTTCTTCTTTTTTTTTTCTGATTCGGGAGCTTTTGATGTGCCCCCTTTTTTTTATATTTTTTATAGATCTCTTATCCTGCACTGAATTTTAACATGCTGATGATCCTTGTTTAGGGTATTTTTGAAGAAAATTTTTACTTTTCAGGCTCAAAGAGGGTGCAATGAAATTTTATTGATGTTTTAGGATAAACAAACATCGCCATATATCATTTTGAATTATGATTGCTTGATTTTTAGAGAGATTAACTCCCGCAACGGATTTTAGCGATTCCAAATACTTGTCATTTTTCTTTTCTCTTTTTTTTTTTATCGTTCTATCTTTGCTTAGATTGCCCTTTGTGGGTTTTCAATCTAACAGACTTTTATTTCTATTTCTTTTGATCTCTTTTTTTTTGAATGCCTTTAGCGAAAAGAACTTAAGATTCATAGCTATGTGAAAGATCTAAGTGATTGTCCCGGTATGATGTTTACTCTTAGTTTTAGTGGGCAACAAACATGTTACTGAGGCAAATCGCTTTCTCTTTTGGATGGAAAACTCAAAAGGGATATCCAACACATGCATGTCAATATGCTATTATGAAATAAGTCAATTTTTTATGCCAAGCTTAAAATTGTGTCAAATCTTTTTATTATTTCAATAAATTCAATGATTTCATAAATGTGATTTATTGTGCAATTTTTATTATTTCCATCCCACGACATCCTTCAGACCTCGAGAAAATCTTGTAGACAACCCATGGTGTATACTTAGCAATCAAAATGCACAAGAAAGAATTCAAAAGAAAATTTTATTTCATCATAGGATAATGCAGATACAATTTCAACGCATAAATTTCAATATCCAAAAGTATTACATTTCCCAGACTATGGAATCATATTATACAAAAAACTTTTTAACTGCGTCAGAGTTGACCGGTAACGGCAACTCTTCCCCATCCATTTTTGTGAGAATTAGCGCCCCTCTAGAGAAAACCTTCTTCACGACATAGGGACCTTCATAATTCGGCATCCATTTACCGCGATGATCCTTCTGAACGGATATGATCTTTTTAACCACCAAATCTCCTTCACGCAACTCTTGCGGACGAACTTTTTTATCGAATGCCTTCTTCATTCTACTTTGGTATAACTGCCCATGACATATAATAGCTAACCTCTTTTCATTAATGAGATTAAGTTGATCATATCTTGCTTGAACCCATTCAGCTTCTTCTAATTTGGTCTCCATCAATACCCTGAGAGAAGGTATTTTCACTTCAAATGGTAGCACTGCTCCTGTTGAAGTTCTCATAGAAGTGCGATATCCGTGCAAGAAAAACGGTAAAATCTCATGTCAATCTTTATAGGTTACCACCATTTTTTGAATTATTTTCTTTATATTTTTGTTAGCTGCTTCAACCGCTCCGTTCATCTTTGGGCGATAGGGCAAAGAATTATGATGCTTAATCTCAAACTCTTCACACAACTTTGACATCATCTGATTATTCAAATTGGTGGCATTATCAGTGATAATTCTTTCAGGGATTCCATATCTACAAATCAACTCCTTTTTTATGAACTTTACCACCACCTTCCTAGTTACATTGGCATAAGATGCGGCTTCCACCCACTTGGTAAAATAATCAATGGCCACCAATATGAATCGGTGTCCATTTGACGTTTTTGGTTCGATAGCTCCAATGACGTCTATACCCCACATGGAAAAAGGCCAGGGTGCGGATAGAACATTTAATGCAGTTGGTGATACATTAATGTTATCAGCATATATTTGACATTTCTGGCACTTTCTCACATGTTTACAGCAATCAGTTTCCATTGTCATCCAAAAATAACCAGCTCTCAGTATCTTCCTAGCCATAGAATGTCCATTCATGTGCGTTCCGAAAGCTCCTTCATGAACTTCTTACAATATCAATCCGGCTTCTTTTGCCTCCACACATCGAAGGAGTACCATATCGTGATTCCGTTTATACAGAACCTCTCCGTTTAGCACAAAACCAGAGGCTAACCTTCTCAACATTCTCTTATCATTTTCAGTGGCTGATTCCGGATATTCTCGACTTTGGAGGTATCGTTTAATGTCATAATACCAAGGCTTGCCATCTATCTCTTCTTCGATAAAGTTGCAGTAAGCCGGATGTTCGTGACTCTTCATTTTGATTGTAGGCAACTCTTCCTCTTGGTTTAGTTCAAAGACAGACAACAAAGTAGCAAGGGCGTCAGTCAATTGATTATCTTCTCGCGGAATGTGATGAAATTTTATAGCATCAAAATATTCCATCAATCCCTTGATATATACTTGATATGGAATCAACTTCTTATCTCTAGTCTCCCATTCGCCTTTTATCTGGTGGACAACTAGAGCTGAATCGCCATAAACTTCTAAGATCTTGACTCTATACTCAATGGCCGCTCGAATTCCCATATCACAAGCTTCATATTCTATAATGTTGTTCGTACAATCGAAACATAGTCTTGTTGTCACAGGTATACACTGGTTCTCTGGGGAGATGAGTACCACTCCTATGCCATGGCTCATTACATTAAAAGCCCCATAAAAAAATAAAGTCCATGTATTAACCTCATGGTTATACTCATCCGCATGAAACAGAGCTGAGATGTCTTCGTCCGGAAAATCAGGCAACATTGGCTGATAGTCTTCCACTGGTTGGTGAGCTAGAAAGTCAGCTAGGGCACTACCTTTGATAGCTTTCTGGGTGACATAAAGTATGTCATATTCTGATAGCAACATTTGCCATCGAGCTATTCTTCCCGTGAGAGCAGGTTTTTCAAAGATGTATTTGATCGGATCCATCTTGGATATCAACCATGTCGTGTGGCTTAACATGTATTGTCTTAGTCGGTGAGCAGCCCAAGCCAAGGCACAACATGTTCGTTCCAAAGAGGAGTACCTTTGCTCGCAATCGGTAAATTTCTTGCTCAAATAATGAATGGCATGCTCCTTTCTACCTGTTTCATCGTGCTGTCCGAGTACATAACCCATTGATCTGTCTAATACTGTCGGATAGAGAATAAGAGGCCTTCCAGGGACTGGCGGATGCAGTATTGGAGGTTCTCTTAAATACTGTTTAATTTTATTGAATGTTATCTGACAATCTTCAGTCCATTCTTCCACTTGATTCTTTCGCAACAATTTGAAAATGGGCTCACAAGTGGCGGTGAGCTGGGAAATAAATCTAGCAATGTAGTTTAATCTTCCCAGAAAACCTTGAACTTCCTTTTCCGTACGAGGATGTGGCATTTGCAGTATAGCGCGTACTTTATCCGGATCCACTTCTATCCCTCTTTGGCTGACAATGAATCCTAGAAGCTTTCCAGATCGGACTCCGAAAGTACATTTAGCTGGGTTGAGCCTGAGTTTGAATTTCCTCAGTCTTTCAAACAATTTCCTCAGGTTGACAAGATGTTCTTCAGATCGGGATTTGGCGATCATATCATCGACATATACTTCAATCTCCTTATGTATCATGTCATGGAATAAGGTCACCATAGCCCTCTGATAGGTTGCCCCAATATTCTTAAGTCCAAAAGACATTACCTTATAACAAAATATTCCCCATGGTGTGATGAAGGTTGTCTTTTCTATGTCTTCAGGTGCCATTTTGATCTAATTGTACCCAGAGAATCCATTCATAAATGAGAACAATGAAAACTTAGTTGTATTGTCCACCAAGATATCAATGTACGGTAATGGGAAATCATCTTTCGGACTAGCACGATTCAAATCTCGATAATCTACACACATTCGAACCTTTCTATCCTTCTTCATTACTGGAACTACATTAGCCACCCATTGAGGGTATGTTGCTACTGCCAAAAATCCGGCATTGAACTGTTTTTCTACCTCGTCCTTTATTTTCAACGATACCTCTGATTTCATTCTTCTTAGCTTCTGCTTTATGGGAGGGCATTTTGGCTTGAGTGGTAATTTATGTTGCACTATGTCAGGGTCTAATCCAGGCATATCTTGGTAAGACCAGGCAAAAATATCCCTGAATTCTCCTAACAAAGCACACAATTGCCCCTGTATTTCTTTTGACATCCCTGTGCCTATCTTGACCTCTTTTTTCTCATTTTCGTCCCCTAGATTGATTACCTCTACCTCTTCTTGATGTGGTTTTAACTCTCTGGCTTCTTGTTCAACTAATCTCAACAATTCAGGAGGGGTTTCGAGTCTTCTTCATAATCGTCTTCCATATTATTGACGGGGTGTGTAAAATTAGGGTATGAGATATTGTTATTTTCAAAAGATTCATCAACATATCTGCATTATTCAAGTTTATGAAAATAAATAGGAAAGAAAGAAAAAGTGAAGAAGAAAATGAAAATACGATTTTATTATGCAAAGGCGCAATACTGCGCTCTCAAAGGGAAACAATTCAAATTTAGAATGTAAACAGAAACAACCAATCCTAAAAACCAGCCCATGAAAACAACAAATACTCTAAAGCTCTGGGCAAAGCAATAGGGTTGATTGAAAAACATTACATTTTGTCGCTACTAAACACCATAGGTACGTTTACAGATTCCCAATTGCCAATTTCTTCATCAGGAAGACAAGGGTGCACATGATTGAAGCTCTGATCTCCATACCTCTGCTCAATAACTGCCACTCGATCAAAATTGATCCAACCGGCGTTATAAAAACTTTGATTCAAATCGCAAATGGGAATTTCTTTACTTCTCGGCTCCCGGCCCTCTACTTTGGCTTGATTTCTTTCAACTCTTTCTTCAATGATCCTTCTCTGATCAGCATGAGTAGGTTTGTATCCCAAACAATACCTCCCTTTGTTTTCCACCAATTTCAGTGGCCTCACAGATCCTGTACTATTTTTGCCCAAGCCACTACCATATTTATACCCCTCTTTCATCATAGTTTTGGCCGTCATCAGAGATGTGTTAGACAGATACAGGTTCACTTTGAAAGGCTCCACATAGGTTGTGCTAACAATCTCCAGAGCCTGAAAAGATGTTTCCAAAGCTTCTTCCATAGCTTCAATATAAGGAGTGGATGTGGATCCACATACTATCAAGTTCTCTTCTCCGGAAACTATAATCAACTTATCATCAACTATGAATTTCAGCTTCTGATGCAAAGTAGATGGCACCACCCCAGCCGTGTGTATCCAAGGCCTTCCCAGCAAGCAGCTGTATGCTAGTGATATGTTCATTACTTGGAATATAATTTGGAAAGTGCAAGGTCTGATTTGTACTGACAGTTCTATCTCCCCTATAACCTCTCTTTTGCTACCATCGAAAGCTCTCACTACCATGGTACTGGGGTGTAGATGAACCCCGTTACTAGGTAATTTGTTTAATGTAGTTTTCGGCATTACGTTCAAAGATGAACCATTATCAACTAGCACATGTGATATGAAATGATCCATGCACTTGACCGAAATATGGAGAGCTTTGTTATGACCTCTACCATCAGAAGGTATTTCCTCCTCAGTAAAGGTTAAGTAATTGTTAGTTGTGATATGACTAACAATTCCTTCAAATTTATCTAAGGAGAGATCTTGTTCCACATGAGCTCCGCTTAAGATCTTCATTAACAACTTCCGGTGAGAAGTCGAATGCATCAACAATTTTAACAAAGACACCGTTGCAGGCATCCGCTTCAACTGATCCACCACCACCTTGTACTCGCTCTGCTGAATAAGCTTTAGAAATTCAGCAGCGTCGTCATCAGTAATTTCTTTTCTCTCTTTCTCCTTCTCCTCAGGCTCTGAATTAGCCTGCACAGTTTTCCTTTCAAATATGATTTGGCCCTTTCCATATCAATTTCATCCTTATTCTTCTCATAGCTTCTTTCACCCCTTAAGTCTGGATGAGTGAAAAGACGCCCACTCCTAGTCATACCCCCTATTCCGGAGATATTATCAATTGTTACCTTGCCTTGTTCAACTGGTTCTTCCTTTTGTTCTCCTTGAATGATACTGACGCCGTACTTCCAAGGAACAACTTTATCGTTCTTGTATGGGAAAGTAGCAGGTGTTTGAATTATCAAGGGTTGACGTTCCGCAGGTATGGAATTGGTAGGTCTGGTAAATTGTATGACCAACGGTTTAGGCCTTTGTGGAATCCATTCTTCACCAGCAAACACCCCTTCTTCCTTTTTCTGATGACTGACTTGTAGAATATGTCTATCTATCAAGTCTTGCACAAAGGTCTTGAATTCAGCACACTCATCAATAGAATGTTCGATGCTAGCGTGGAAACCACATTTATCTCCGGATTTGTATTTATATTGGAATAAACCAACTTGGCAGATTGCTCTAAAAACCTCATCCATAGGTTTTTTCATCTCAGTGACAGTTTTAACCAAACTCGGACCTTGACCTTCACTGACAGCATTAACTGTGGAGTTTGCATGTCCGGACAGAGGGTTCTTTTCAACACTTGGCTTTTGTTCTTGAAAGGTAAGCCAGCCCAAGTCAACCAAAGATTGCACTTTATACTTTAAAGCTCGACAATTCTCAGTTGAATGACCAATTTCCCCACTATGGTATTCACATTTGGCATTAGCATCATAATATCTAGGGAATGGCGGTTGTACAACCTTTGCTGGACATAAGGCCACCAACGCATTTTTAAGCAAATCGGGCAACAATTTGGTGTAGGTCATCGGAATAGGGGTAAAGTTCACAACTCTTTCTGCAGAATTGCTCTTCTGACCAGAGCCTTGATTTTGTGCTTGATTAAAGTTTTGAACTCCCACTCTAGGCTGAAATGCGTTATTGGGGGTAAATAGCGGTCGATATACAGCTGACGGCCTATGAGCATTCTGTGAGTAGCTTGGCGCGGCGTTTGCAACAAATGCAGATGAAGGTCTGTGATTGGGACGGTATTGTTGTTGAAATCCTCCCTAGTAAGGTGCAGTAGAAGTTGCCTGAACCTCTCCCTCCTTCTTCTTACCTGGATTGAATCCATGTTTCTTAGCACCGGTGGATACAGGCGAACCTTGTGCTATCTTTCCGGTCTTGAGTCCATGCTCGATTCTTTCTCCAATAGTGACAATATTGGAGAAATTTGAAAAAATACTTCCGAGCACATGTTCATAAAAAGGAGCCTGTAACGTCTTGATGAACATGGTGATCATTTCCTTCTCATATAGCGGAGGCTCTACTTAGGCAGCCAACTCTCTCCACCTTTGCGCATATTTCTTGAATGTTTCCGAACTCTTTTTCGCCATATTCTGTAGTTGCATTCCGGAGCCATGTCCATGTTATATTTGTACTGCTTTAAGAAAGCATATACCAAATCCTTCCATAACGAAATCCGAGTTGGTTCAAGGTGCATATACCAGTTTAACGCCACACCTCCCAAACTATCTTGAAAATAATGAATCAGAAGTTTTTCATTGTGCGCATGAGCTGCCATTTTCCTACAATACATGGTCAAATGGCTTTTTGGGCAAGTGGTCCCCTTGTACTTCTCAAAGTCTGACACTTTAAATTTTGGGGGGAATTACCACATCCGGTACTAAGCATAGACCGGCAGCATCTCCGAACTCATGACTACTTCCACCTTCTATTGCCCTCAATCTTTTCTCAAGGACTTCCAGCTTGTCTTTCGCCCTTTCAGCTTCAAGGACTGCAGCAGTTGGAGCTACCACTTCTGTTTTGGGCTCACCTTCCAAAGTCACATTCAAAGCCTTAGGTTGGGTAACAGCCGGTAGTCTGTTAATTACTACATCTTCACCACGACCACCAGGTGGTACTTGAATGAACTCTGGTTGACCTCTAGCATCGTGTGGTATAGTTTCATGCTCCACACCTTCCTCATAGAGTGGTTCATAGTTTATAGGCATGCCGTACAGAGGGAACTATTGATTCGTTCGATTTCCATGATGAAGATCTCGGGTTTGTAATGTCCCCGGTTGGAGAATAGGAAGATGTGAAGACTGAATCCCTTCATCTCTGGTAGTTGCTTCAGGTTTGCTACTTACGATCGTTAGGTGTTCGAGAATCTGACCCAACTGATCTTTTAGGCCATGAATCTGATTCACCTTATCCTTCAACTCACCAATCTCGTCCTGCATTGCTTTCATTGCTTGCTCCTAGTTTTCCATCTTCTGACAATTGGCGCGAGTCCTATACGGATGTCGTGGGAATTTAGCCGTTGTTGCCTTTTTTCTGTTTTTATTTAAGATGAATTAGATGAAAGATGAAATATGAAAGAAATGCAACTAGTCAGAAATTATAAAGTTGTGTACTTGATACGTAAACAAATGGAAATTAACACAGATCCGGAGTCTCAAGAAACTGATTTATTTAATGAATTCAAATTGATACAACTACAATGGAAAGACAAAAGGAAATTGCTATCAATTCCTAACACGAGCAATCAAAATCTTTATTTGCTCTACTAGCCACTTGCAATGATCGAGAAAAATCTGAACTTCTCGTGGAGGATCACGGAACGTCATTGCGTCAACTTCTCGTAACATTCTGGGTACATCCTCAATAGCCCCATTAGCTAGAGTGGCCAATTGGGAAAAATTTCTCTGCCAGTGTGCCACGTCCTTTTCCTGCTCAACCATGTAATCTCTTGCATGAGTCATTGCAGCTTGGTGTCTTTCCTCCAATTCTAATAGCAACATGCGCTTCTTATTCACCCTTTCTTCACATATAACTATTTTCTCCTCCACTTGTTGCTCCATGACGTTGACCCGAATTTGATGATCTTGCAATCTTTTCATGACTTCTTGCCTGTCTCTTTCAATGTCCTCATATAAATTTTTCCACTAACGTTCAACTAACAAGGCCGTGTTCCGCTCTTGAACCCTCATTGTTAGCTCTTTGTTTACTGCAGACAGATCTTGTTTGATCATGTATCTATAATCCGTTTCGGCTCTTTGTTTTTGGATCAAACCCTTATATGCTTTCGTCTTCTCTTCATATTCTCTGTTGAGATCTGCATAGCTATGTCGTAAGCCTAGTAGGTCATCAGCCATCTTGACATTCTTCTCTTTCAATCTTGCAACTTCCTCCTTAAGCTTCTTCAATTCCCCTGACTCTATATCTTGGTTCTGTTCTTCATTTCTTGACTGAGCGGGGACTCTTCAGAAAGGTAGCTTGACTTGATTAACTCTCTCCGCAACCCATTAATGATAAGGAATGTCTCTATCTATCCCCCATGCTCTCGAATCCCTTTCCATACGGATCACCCTTTTCCATGCGCTTCTAATATGTCGGATAGTTTCAGTAGCATCTCCTTTCCCATAGTAAGCCAACAAAGTAGTAAGCGAAGCGGCTGTCGGCGAACCCCTTATAGGGTACCCAAACTGTCTTTGGGCCAGAATCAGATTGTAGTTAACACAACCCTTAGTGCCTATTAGTGGCACGTTTGGGTAGTTCCCATTATAATATATGATGCTCACCTTCTGCTACCAAGATGGATGCCACTTTATTTTTTCTTGAGTTAGTCTTGAGAGAAACTCACCCCAATTTGTCGTTCTCTTAACTTCAAGCTTGCGTTGCATTACCTCTTCAACAGGGCATGAAGCACTGATGCCTTTTTCCCCTATGCGAGATAGGAGCCAAACATAAAACACAGGTAGACAACACATCAACTTTCTTTTCCCCATGTTATAGCACAACTGAAAAGCTATAAAGACGTCAGCTAAGATTGCTGGAACTGGATTTTCCGCTCGAGTTTTACTTGCAATAAATACATCGATTGCAGCATAGTCGACCAAATCTTTGACATTAGGGAACAACATGATGCCATATAATGTAAGAGCCAGAACATCCATGAAAGTCTTCCAATTTTCTTGGTCAGCTAACTGATGCAAATAGCTTTCCAAAAACTTTAAGGTAAATCCTCGTACACCTTTCTTGTTTACTAGGGGACTCTCTAGTTCCCTTGGGTGGATTTTCATTATCCCAGATAGAGTGGACACAGAAGCATGATGGTCAATGTATTTGTATGGAGACTCCCTTCCAAGGGTAAATCCAAAATCTGCTCAAACTCTTCGATTGTCGGCACCAATTGGAAGTCTTGGAATGTGAACGCACTGACAGGCGGGTCATAATACTGCACAAAGGTCGTGATCAAGGAAGTTTGCACTTCTATGTCGAGCAAACCTAACAGATTCCCATATTTCTTCCTGAAAGAGTTTCTTTGAACCGCCCTGAGCTTTTGTCCCAATGCCCTGATTCCGACCAGATTGTTCTCTCTAGCTTTTATCGGCAGTTTTGTTTTCAAATCCTCTTCAGATTTCATTTCAACTCCAGAACTTACATTAATTTCCATTCTTTTTTGACAAAAAAAACACAACTTTATAGTTCCTGACCTTTAAAAGAGAACAATTGAGACTATGTGAGAAAAAGAAATGCATGCACGCAATGCAATGAAGAAAATAATGAATACTTTGTATGAAAGAAAATTAATGCAATGGATAAAAATATTTTTATTATTACTTTTTTTTAAAAAAATAAAAAAAAATGGGGTGGAGGGTAGAGACGCGCAATATATCTCCCTTTGTGCCCTAAACCAGGTTCAATATGGTGGGAATCTAAGGCATTAGATGCACACTCACAAAGGTAAGCTCCTAACTCCTAAAGGTATAAGGCCACTAGAGCTATGGTCCCCTCACTGCATTACCCACAACAGTTGGTAGACAACTTGTGTAAGCATACAAGTGAAAAGAACAGACTCTAGTCGGGGTTCTCACAATAGCCAGAATGGGAAGTATATCCTCATTGACATTGCTACACAACCCCTTCTAATTCTAAGATTCCTCAGACCCGAGTGTAGGGCCCCACTCATGATATGAACAAATATATGTGTGTGTGTGTGTGAAGGGAGAATTATGCACCCAACCCCCACCTGCAAAACAGCCAGAAAAGTTCCCAAGCAGATATAGCATATCTTCTACCCAGGGTTCAATATTCCAACAATGATAAGAAGCAACATACATACAGAAGAAGAGAAGCATATATACAAAAGAAAGGGAAAATAAACATTCAAAAGACCACACTCACATCTACTTATTTAATTAAGATTGGCTTGACTCTCAAACAGTCCCTAGTGGAGTCGCCATCTATCACAACCGGGGCCATAACGGGGACGGTGAAACAAAATATAATTTTAATTTTAATAAAACAGAGGAGTCGCCACCATAATTTATTAAAGAAAAACTATGGAAAACCGAAAACAAAATAAGGCAAGTTCGCAAAAACCGGATTTAGAGTCCGGGAGTCGGTTACGTGTGGGGAAGGTACTAGTACCCCCACAACGCCCGTCCTAAGACGGTACCTTTAATTAAATAAGTAATCTGAGTGTGATTTTTTTAAAATATTTATTTTCCCAAGAAAGAAATTAAGATAAAACAAACAAAATATTTTTTGGTTTTAGGGAGCCCGACAAGGTTTGACCTTGCTCCTACGTATCTCCATCAGGGATGAAGAATCAGGGTTACGTAGTTCTTTGTTTGATAAGATAGTTGGTTTGGTTTGATATTTTGAAAATTTTGAAAACTTGGAAAGGCTTGTGTTTGAAAGTGAGGTAAATGAATTGCGTCAGTGCCAGGTTTAAGGCCTGGGCTTTGAGAAACAGTGCCAGATTTAAAGCCTGGGCTTTGAGAAACAGTGCCAGGTTTAAAGCCTAGGCTTCGAGAAACAGTGCCAGGTTTAAAGCCTGGGCTTCGAGAAACAGTGTCAGGTTTAAAGCTTGAGCTTTGAGAAATAGTGCCAGGTTTAAGGCTTAGGCTTTGGATGGCAACAGTTCCAGGTTTAAAGCCTGAGCTTTGAGGAGTGGGGTATATATCAAATTTGGTGTTGAAAAATAACATACAACAATTATATGCAACATAGAATTGATACTTTAATTCCAACAAGATCATGCATGCAAAAAGGGAACGTGAATGAACGAACTCTTGGAAATGCAAAACTTAAATAGGTGTTACATGGTGGTTGTTTTGGAGGTGAGGGCAGTTGTGGAATTCAAGGACTTACAGGTGCAAATCCTAATTGGGGTGGTCCAGGAAGCAGACCAGTGGGGTGCAAAGAGCAGCTCCACTAACCAGAAACCTAGCTTATGCCTAAGGGTATTCTGGTAATTGGGGAAGTATGGGTGCAGGCACAAGCGTGGGGGTGTAGAAAGCAACCTCACTCAGAAACCCATCCAGGGTTTGGAAGGCACGTGCACAGTGGAGCACAAGATTGAGACGGCGGCAATGGCCTTGGCTGGTGACGTGGAGGCGGCGGCGGCGTGGGTTAACGACGGTGGCATGGTGGCGGCCTGGAACCTGGTGGTGCCGACGTGGATGAGTGTCTTATGTGAGGTTGCTTAGGTATTTGGCGGCGGCCCGCGGTGGTTTGGGTGGCTGCGTTGCTTGATGGCGTTGAAAGCGATAGTGCTCGCTGCGGTTAGGGACAGTTTTAGGTTGTTTTGGATGAGTTTGGTGAAGGTTCGCAATGACGATGAAAATGACGGCTCGCGGTGGCGAAGGCGACGACACAGGTGGTTTTGCATGGTGGTTTGGAGGCGGGGCCGCGTCATGGTTTTTGATGGAGTAGCGTGATACTTGTGTGGTGGTGACAACACGTTGAAGGTTTAGGGTTAACTTGATAAGGTGGAGAAGATGCTTAGAGGTGCATGGAAGACATGGAGCCGCACATGTGGCGCTATTTGCATGGGTGAAGGGTGCAGTTTGGAGGTTGAGCGGGAGGTGCTATGACGAGCAAGATGGTGGGTTGCATGCTTGGGAGGTGTTGAAGGTCCTTGATGGAACCCGTGATGAATGGTGGAAGGTTGGAGCATTGCCTTTGATAGTTTGCAGTTGGGTGACAGTGGTTCGGGCTCACAGTGATGAGAAGCGCAGCAGCAGCACTAAGACTCTCACCTCATTGCTGCGTTGTGTAGTTATTGGCATTGGTGTGAGCCCACTCTTCTCTCTTCAAAGCTCTCGCAGCCACCATTCTCACTCACTCTCAGCAAGCGAGCGAGCAATGATTGCTTCGCCGCAATAGTCGCCGGAACAATTTGTTGTTTCCCTGCCGTGATTTCTCACTCCGACGATTCTGATACCCCGATCTTGTTCTGGTTAGGCTTAGGTTATACGATACTTTTCCATATATGGCTTCGGAGAATGTGAAGACTGGAGAATCCACTGTCACCACCATCGTCAACCTCGCCGAGGAGGCCAAGCTCACCCGAGAAGGCGTTGTCAAGGCTCCCAGCTACGCTTTCGCCAACATCTGCAAGTCACTCGTCGCTGGTGGTGTCGTTGGAGGAGTGTCACGTACTGCAATTGCGCCTTTGAGATGGATATTCAATTTGCTGTTGTTGCTCGTGTTCGGTGTTGGGAAAGTGTTGGTGGAATAAGGGTGCCTGATGTTGGGTAGGGTGCATCATTGAATTGCATGGCGCCATGGTGGGGGTTGCGTGTGAGGAAATGTAAAGGTGGGAGCGAGGTGCAGGTCGGGTGCGTTGGAGGATGGCGAAGACGAAGGTTCATAGTGAGAAGAGGTGGTGGTAAGGGTGCAGCGTTGAGTTTGGTTAACATTTGGTGGCCAGGTTTGGTGTCCAGGGATGGTTTTAAAGGTGTGAATTTGGGATTGATGCATGAAGGCAGTGGTGAACTTGCATGCTCGAGAAGTGCAAGTGTGACGCGTCTTGGTGTAGTTGGGGCACTGTCTTGGAGGCGAGGTGCACTATGGAAGCATAGAGGTGGAAGCATGAAAAGTAATGTGATGATGGTGTGATGCATGGTGAGGATAGTTCGGGGTGAACGGTAGAGGAAGACTATTTGGTTCGCGCTTGTGGCGGAGAGAGGTGCAATGTAGAGGATATTGAAGGCGTATGAAGAGGTGGAGGTAATGGTGGCAAGGTCAAGGTTCATGGTTGATGTGATGAGGTGGAGGTGAGTTTAAAGGGGGGAAGACCGCGGGCGATGGTGAAGGCACCTTGAGATATACGCATGGTGGAATGTATGGTAGAGTGCATGGTGAAGATCAACAGGAGCGAAACCTTTTGATAGTGGCACGTGGGTTGTGCATGAGGATGGGTATGCGTGCATGGTGTTAGATCCAAAGGAGGCAAGGACCATGGTGATGGCTTACTGGATGCAGTGGAAACGCAGAGTGGACTTTGATATGTTCATGGGGATGCATACTAGTGCCATGAGAATCATTTGTAGTTTTTTTTTATTCTATTCTATGCCATGAATGTGTGATGAAATTTGAAAATCAACCAGAAGGAAAAAAACATACCTGGTACTTGAAGAAATTAGTCTTTTTTCTCTGTGTTTTCTTCTCCCTCTCTTTGTACGTGTGATCTTTTTTCTCTTCTTCTCTGTTTCCCTTTTGTTCTCTCTTCAGTATCCGTCTGTCTCCCACCAATGATGCGTGCCCTCCTTTTTTAATCTCTCCCCCCTTTTTTATTATTATTATTTATTATTTTTTAAATCAAGGTGGTTCAGAGAAGTTACCACTCTTTGACCCATTATTCTTGTTATTATTTTTTTTTAAATTAGTATTAAAGATGAATCTACTCAGGAATGAGACCAAAGCCACTCTCTCCAACGGTCATAATCTATTAATTATTAATTTTATTTTTTGTGAAATGGAAAACATGGGTTGTTTTGAGCAGTTTCACAATTTTTATTTTTATTTTTATTTTTAAGAAAACATTACGTAGAGTTAGGGAGTGAGAAGTTAGAGGATTGACTCATTCTTTATTGTTTATTTATTATTATATTTTTTTTTTATTTCTCTTAAACTTGCAAATCAAGTTTGAAAGCAGTTATTTTTATTGTTATATTTATTTTTATTATTATTTACTTTTTAAATCTGTTGTTTTAATTTATGTATTTTTATTTTATTATTTTTTGTTATTTTCGTTTTTCTATTATTAATTATTTATTTTATTTTATTTTATTTTTAAAATCACTACCTTTTCTTTTTTTAAGTTTTTTTTAATGGAAAAGTTCAATGTTTTTTTTTACTTTTAAATTACTATTATTATTTCTTAAGGAAACTTAAACCTATATATATATATATTTATATTATTATTCATTTTTTATTATTATGCTTTAATTTAAAAGATTACCCAGACAAAATCGGGTGTTGACAAAGTCTTGGAAATGTTGATCAAACGTCTCACACTTGACTACCATGTCATCCACGTACACTTCCATGTTCCTCCCAATTTGCTTCTCAAAGATCTTGTCCATCGGTCTTTGATATGTAGCACCTGCATTTTTCAAACAAAAGGACATTACCTGATAGCAGTAGTTAGAAGATTCTATGATGAATGCCATCTTGTCGACATCTTGGTCATGCATTGGGATCTGGTTGTATCTCGAGAAGGCATATAGGAAACTAAGCATCCTGTGACCGACTGAGTATTTTGGCCTTCTGCTCCCAGCTGCCAATCCTTGACGGTATCTCTAGGATCCATCCTAACCTCATCATTGATTCTCAGATCGAGATCCGTCATTACAACCATTCTCTGGTTCATGTCCCTCTTAGCCGATATAATCGTCGGCATCAGTTTCAAACTAGCAACGTAACATTCTCGGGCTACTCGTTAGTCTACGTGGACGGTTGCCACTCCTTGCTCAGCCAAAAGCTTCATAGCAAGGTGGGGTGTGGAAACAATAGCTCCTAACCTGTTCAGAGATGGGTGTCCCAAAAAAGCATTGTACGACGTGTTGACGTCGACTATCAAGTATCTGACCAGAATGGTCTTATGGTCTCAGTCGATTCTGCCAAACTTGGTGTACAAATCTACATAACCTCTGGTATCTACAAACTCCCCAGAGAAACCCACTATCTGTTCATCTAAGGGAATTATTGAGTCCTTATCTAGACCCATCGTCTTGAAAGTCTTCCAATAGAGGACGTGGACCGAGCTCCCTTGATCTACCAATGTCTTTCTAATCTCGCAATTTGCTACCTCAATGGCTATAACCATTAGATCGTCTTGTCTAGTGTCTATGCTTTTTAAGTTTGGGTTGGTAAATATTATATATGGTATACTCCGCTTTGTGTGACGACTAATCATGTGCACACTTTTGATTGACCTCAGGTGTTTCTTTCTAGTTGAGTGTGATGGACCACTGCCTCCAAAGCCTCTCGAGATGGTTTTGATTACCGTTCTACTGGCATCCTCGCGGCGCCTCAGGCTTCTCTCCCTAGATAGTTCACATCTCAGTTGATATTCTCTCCTTGCTCTAGGGCCTCTATTCCTCGGGCTCTTAGGACTGCGTTCATATCTCTCACCCTTTGACAGTTGTATGCTCTTCGCTCGCTTCTCATAGCGTAACGCTGAGGTGCCCTGTTTGTATGAGTTCCTCTATTTTATACTTTAGGGCCAGACACTCCTCAGTGTTATGGCTGTGGTTGCAATGGTATTGCTGGTGTTTACCTTGATTCGTCCGAAGGGGTGAGGGAAACTTTTGTGGTGTCGTGATGAGTTCAGCGCTAAGTGCCTCTTCCAAAATACGTGCCCGACTTGTGTTGAGGGGCATATACTTCGCAAACCTTGGAGCCTGAGACCCCTCCTTGGATCTTGGTGGATTATTATCTCTATCGTTTTGCTTTCCCTAGCCCTGCTAGACCCTGGCTTGATTTCTGAACTCCTTGAGTTCCTCAACCTGCATAAACTTGGCCGCCCTCTAGCGGAGCTCATCCATATCAACTGCTGGCTGCATACATAAGCTGTCCACAAACGGTTATGGGCAGAGGGCGGTGATCAAATGATGCATAGCCACCTCTGGAATAAGTCTGCGAATACATAAGGCGACCTTGCCGAATGTGTCCATGAACTCTCACAAGGATTCCCCCTTTTCTTGTCGGATATTTACCAGTGCAACTGACGTCATGTGATGAGGTCTGCTAGTTGCAAACTATGCCGCGAACTTGATCTTCAGGGTTTCGAAAGAGTTAATGGATTGCAGGGGCAGTCGGGTGAACCAACTGAGTGTTGGCCCCTTCAAAGAAGTAGGGAAAACCTTGTAGTATATGTGGTCATCCTTGAAGTAGGGAAGACCTTGCATCCATGTGCTCGTCTTGATCTGAGGACCCATTATATCGGTCGAGTATGGGATTCTTCCAGTTAGAAGGCAACTTTATCGCCATTTTTTGGTTCGTGAAGGGATACTTTTTGGACGAATTGGCAATCATGGTGCGAGACGCTTCCCCCGGTCCAATGCTACGACCTTCGTGTTGAGAGCCTTCTTCCCTTCAACTTTCACGCCTCGAGCCTTCTCCTCTACGGTCTTTCCGCCGAGAGCCTTCTTCTCTTTGGCTTTCATGCCGAGAGCCTTCCTCCTCGATTAGGCTTTCAACCTCAATTCGTTTGCGTTCCTCCCTCTCGACTCTCTTCCTGAGCCTCTCATTCTCTTCTCGGAGCCTATCGAATGCCCTAGCCTGGCGTGTCATGTCTTCCTCGTGCCGTTTTCATATCATCTCCAGCTTCCTTTTCATCTCGTCCAAAACAGTTGCCGAGTGTCCTCCTTGGTGGTTATGCTGGCTCCCATAATTCCTAGTAGTCACCATTGCTTCGTCGAGCTACTCTCGACCCCATGGTGGGAGCCAAAATGTTTTTGCAAGAGACCGATTAGCTCCAACAATCAATAATGTCTTTGGTCGCCTCCTACAGGTTCCTGATTTCGTCCTATGTGTGATCTTGAGTGATTCTGAATGCTCACAATCCTGGGAAAGGGTCCTGCATGCACTTTGATGCTCAAGTCAGGTGGGTCCAAGTAATATAAGATAAAGTGGGGTAAAGTAACAATACCTTATCTCTTGGGATTATCCTCCCTTTTATAGTGTTTAGATGGGCCTTTGAGCGAATGGGCTGGAGACCCATCCTATCCTTGAGGGGTCTATTTGAATGATGGCCACGTTGATGCCACGTGTCGAGATATAAGGTACTCCATTTTTAACTACGTTCCAGATGTACTCGGTCGGACTATATGTGACCGATATGTATTCGGCCGGTCATCACACAAAGGTGATGCAATTATGCATTGTCTTAGGTGGTCGACCTGGCTCATTTTACATAACATATAAAAATATAAACATTGACAATTTTCTTTCAATATATATAGAGATATTTTGAAAGCTTTTGTTTTTCAATCAATCTTGGACTTTTTTTTCTAATTTGTAAGAATTTTATTTAAAAAGTTACTAGTTAAAAAAAATTGGATGCTTAGTATTAAAGGTGAATATTTTGCTTACAATAGCACTTTTCATTCTAGTTATCATGAAATACACTTATTTTTAATTATAAGGTTAAACTTTTAGATTATCTGGATATTGTTTTTCATCTGTCTGTTCCACAAGTTAATACTTCAAATTTTAATAATATTTATTTATTGAAAAAGTATTACAGTATATTATAAAAATTATGTATGATTTGATTAATCCTATAGTCTACCGGAGAAGTGAAAAATTATCATATTTTAAAAATTTAGTTCGTAAGAGAAATGCGTTGTTAATTTATTTTAATATATGTGTTTAAATAAATATTGTGTTTATTTTTTTAACTAAGTCATTTAGTTTTAATGAAGTCAACATTACCTTATTATTAATTAAAGTGTTATAAATATGTGAAAAAATGTGACAAGGTATGCAACAAATTTACCAACATATAAGAAGAATAAGACTCAAATTTTGAATAGGTGTGACAAGATTTGGAATTATTGTAGTTCTTTAAGTTCATCTCCTTATGTTTCTTAGTTTCATTCAGTCTACACTACAAGAGAATTTAGTGCAAGTAATCATGTACGTTCTATCATCAAACATGCTTATGAAATATATGAGTCAAAATTTCCAAACATTATTTGCTTTCATATATTGTCTATTATAGTGATAGAGGTACGAGGTGTGAGGTTTTCAAGTTGAACCAATAAATAACTTATAACTCATCCTACCATATTTACGTATCAATACTTTGTATTTATTATGAATATGATATATGATTTATAAAAACTTTAAGTATGTAAAATAAATTTGATCATATCTAAGAACTTACATAATTATATAGTCACAATAATTAAACCTAGATGATTTAATGGAGAAATGACACTTCCTTCTTTTTGAGAAAAAAATAATAATAAACTAAGAGAAAAGGATATTAAATCATTTTCATAAAAAATGCTTAAAAGAAATTAAGCAAAACTATATAAACTAATTAAAAATATATAAAGGCACTTTGATAAAAAGAGGAAACTATATAAACTAATTAAAAATATATAAAGGCATTTTGATTAAAAAAAATGTATATAGAAGAAAGGACAATACTTTTTATATCTAAGTCATGTGACCTTTTTTAACTGCCTATTAACATAAGTCTTTTCTTCTAAAATTCTCGTGTAAATGTATCCTTATTAATATACAACATTATTAGACTTTGAATTATTTTTATTTTTATTTTTTTGTCAATTTGATAGTTATATTTGAAGAATATGTATTTGACCTTTAGTGTTATTGGGAGAATCCGAGGGGTAAACATCGGGGAGATCTCCAACAATGAGAACTGAGCTAAACCCATATAAGAGAATGACACCACCTTTAACCCAAAACCTTAAGGCATTAGGTTTGTGGGTCTTCTTTCTTATATGTTGCTCAACTTTCTCATTCTTACCCAATGTGGGACTTAGACTCACACTTGAATACCTAACAATCTCCTCTCAAGTGAGAGTCCCTCCTCCACATTGATACACTCCCCAGCGGAAGCAAATGACCCCTTACTTGTACCGCTGTTCACATTTATACAGGACACGCTTGCCTGAAATCTCCATCAGGAAGATTTTCGATACAAGGTCACCCAAGCCACAAACCATCGGCTCTGATACCACTTGTTGGGAGAATCCGAGGGAGAAACACCGGAGAGATCTCTAACAATGAGAACTGAGTTAAACCCATATAAGGGAATGATACCACCTTCAACCCAAAACCTTAAGGCATTAGGTTTGTAGGTCTTCTTTCTTATATGTTGCTCAACTTTCTTATTCTTACCCAATGTGGGACTTAGACTCATACTTGAATACCTAACAAGTACTGTCTGTTAGAATATTATTATTATGGAAACAAATCAAATTAGTAGAATATCAGAGATAATCAATAGAATATCTAAGAATATCAGAGAGATAATCAAGGGAGTATCAAAGAAACAAATTAGTAGAATATCAAAGATAATCAAGGGAGTATCAGAGAATATCAGTAGAATATCAGAGAATATCAAATGTATTTATTTAGAATAATTTCCATATTTAGTTTCCTAGAATTTTATATTAAGTGAGCTATTGTAAACAAAGAGAGACACATTCAATAACAAAAACCTTCTTTCGTGTTATCATATTCTTTGTTCTTTCTTGTTCATAGTTATCATATCCTTGTCCAACCTTTCTTAACCTTCGATACCATCGCAAGATGGTATCAGAGCGGTGATAGGTCCTGGAAACTTAAAAACCAACATCATTGTTCCATTACCCTTCACATCCGAAAAACACCAAAAAACCAAAAATGTCATTTTCAGATGATAAAATTGGCAACAACATGAATCAAAACCAGAATAACTCCTCAACCATTACTGATGAGCTAACTTTGCAAATTGCAAATATGTTTCGTAATGGCCTAGGGATTTAGCAAACACAATCTAATCTTGACAATTTTTCAATTTGTTTCAAATTAAATGGAGACAATTATCCATTGTGGGCAACACTCATGCAGAAAGCTATCGGTGGAAGACGAAAGAAGAGTCATCTGACAGGTATAACTCCGACACCAAAAGAGATAGAACCAACATATGAAAAATGGGAACAGGCAGACCAAACTGTCTTCACCTGGATAATTCAGAATATTGAGATTAGTTCGATAAACAATGTTTCCCAGTTCCCAACCACCAAGGCTTTGAGGGAGGGATTGGCTACTACCTATGGAAGCGGATACCTTAGGGGATTTCTGGAACAAATTACAAGCTATATGGATGGCGATTAACAGAAAGCAACCGAACCCTATGAAATGCTCAAATGATATTGTAACCTTCAACAAAATTAAACAAGAACAGAGACTACATCAGTTCCTAACAGGGATAGATGAAAAATTTGAAGTCATAAGAAGAGATCGTTTGATGCAAGAGAAAACCCCTTCATAGAGTCCGCCTATGCTGCTGTCCGAAGGGAGGCGGCCCAACTCTAAATTCTAAAGCCTACCACCAGTAGCGAAGAAAACACATCATTAGGGAGGTCGAAATCGGCTTAACTGCAAGAAATAGACCACCGAAACAGGGACATGGATGTAGTTGCCCAGAAACTGTCGGACGGCGTCCATCACAACGAGACAAGGAAGACAAAAGCCACCTCTACTGTACTCATTGCGGAATGAAGAAACACACCAAGGAGACTTGCTTCAAAATCGTGGGTTATCCCTGTAACAACCTAGAAAATCTATCGTTTGAGTAGAAATGGTAGAAGTGGAATGAGCACTTGATTATTATATTATTAAACTAAAAACGCGTATTTATAGACAAAGTAAGTAGTCAAGTCTCATTTCCACTCAAGCCATCATCTCTCTAAAACCCCTAACCCTCTTTTCCTCTGACTTCTCTCTAAGTCTCCACTTCCATACTTCATCAGTTTCTCATGCGGAGCTCACTGTTGGACTCGTGACAGAGGATAGAGCAAGTCTACCCGATCAGAATCTCTGTTAGAGCAAGTTCATTTTCTGCACTCTTCCCTTAGAGCCATTTTTAGGTTTTCGTTTTCCTCTACCTTATGAGCTTGCAGATGCCCTTTGAGTTATCAGATAGTGCCTTTGTGAGCTCAGTTCCTTAGTGTTTTAGTCTGATCGTTGATCAGAGATCCTTTGGTGCAGATTTGAGTTCTTAAAGATCTTAGGCTTTGGGACTGTTATAGAGAACTTCTAGTGCAATTCAGGTAGGGGAAGCTAACCTTAGTGCTTGTTTGATTTACAAATTTAAGTCTTGAATAGAGAAGTTAATGATTGTAGTAATTATACAATTTGTATTTGGTAAAGTTTCCTGCAGGTCTGAAATGTTGAATTGAATGTTGCATGTATGAGATAGTTGTGTGAAAATTGATGATATGTTCATCTGTTGAATAGATAATTTATGCTAGGGTAGATCATTCATCGTGTATGTGGCTTGATTTTCACCCAATTTAGTCATCTGAGGCATACATGGTAACTCTAATATAGTGAATTCTGCTGATTTTTCTGCATTTTTCGCTCAAGCTAGAGGTTTTTCGCCCTGGCGAGAGGTTTTTCGCCTAGGCGAGAAAGTATTTTCGCCCAAGCGAGGGTACAGTCGCCAAGGCGAAAAATCCCCTGGAGCTAGTGTGCTCTCTGGAGTGTCTTCGCCCAGGCGAGAAATCCTTCGCTCGGACGAGCATATATTCACGCTCAGGCGAGAGTATTTTTGCTTAGGCGAAAATTGGCAGTGCTCTCTGGACTACTTTTGCTCAAGCGAAATAATTTTTGGTCAGGCGAGTGGTATTTTTGCTCGGGCGAAATTTGTCTTGCCCAGGCTAAAAAAAAAATAATAATAATTTTTTTTTTTTTTTCTTTTTTTTT
>Ga0209700_103386_pt1 | contig 30685 bp, 16 predicted proteins | sample SiratroredBW_FD_187528 | JGI IMG/M metagenome (GOLD analysis project Ga0209700, IMG submission 187528) | Root nodule microbial communities of legume samples collected from California, USA - Siratro red BW (SPAdes) (version 2) | ecosystem: Host-associated > Plants > Roots > Nodule | place: USA...
GCATTTCTTAAAAAAAAAAAAAAAAAAACTCAGTACTTTTTTGCCTGTCAAAATTGAAAGTTTAACAATATATAAAGGTCAGCATATATTACAGAAGTAAAACTTCAATTTTGATTCGAATGTTGCAAGTTCTGTGATTAGTTCTTTTAAGGGTGCTTGACTTTTTGGTGTGTCACATAATGACAAAGTGTGATGTTCAAAATTTGGTTCTTTTGTTTTCTGATATGTGGAGGGAATAATTGAGCTTCACTTTTGTCTTTATCTGTGTTTTGTGTTTTATTCTATGGAGTGAATTACAGGTTACGAGGAACATTGACTTGGTGTATGGTGGGGGAAGTGTTGGGCTGATGGGCTTAATATCCCAGAGAATGTATGATGGAGGCTGCCATGTTCTTGGGTATGCTAAAGCAACATGCTTTGTTTTGTAGAGTCTATCATGGATGCTCTATTCATTCACTATGCAAGCCTGTTGTTATTGGTTTAATCATGTTGCCTCACTCTTTGTTTATTTGTCTTTTCCCTTGTTTTCCCCCTCTCTACACATACAGCGTTATTCCAAAGGCTCTCATGCCTCTTGAGGTATTTGTGCTGCTACCTGTTCAACTGTTAACTTTAATATTCTGTGCCAGATGTTTTTATGTGTACAGTTAAATAGAGCATTGGAAATGAACTGCTTCATGTTTCATATTGGTTTATGTTTGGGATTCATGTGATGATTTGGAGTCAAAGATACCATCTTTTTGGAAAATTACTTTGAATTGGAGTCAAAGAACTTAGAAAAAGGTCTTTTATTTTTGGAGGGGTGGGGTTATTATTGTATTGTGTGCTAAGCTAAGTTTTCTTAGAGTCTATTTGGACACAAAGTCAAAAAGGGTTTCAGACATTTTCTCTACTAAAGAAAAAGTCCTATATTTCTTGTTGAGAAGCTCTTAAAAGCAGTTCTAGCTTATATCCAAATAAGCCCTTAATAGCACTTCAAATCTTTTACTTTGTATAATGACTTAGTTGAGAGAGAATTTGTTGTTTCTTAGTAAGTTGTAATTGGTTATTTTGACAGATATCAGGTGAACCAGTTGGTGAAGTGAGAATTGTTTCAGATATGCATGAGCGTAAAGCTGCAATGGCTGAAGAAGCTGATGCATTTATCGCTCTACCTGGTAGTTACAAGAACAACTTTCAAATAGTTTTTTAAAACATTGATGATTTCATATTAATATTGCTAAAGATGTTCTTTTATATACTGAAATTTACTATTTTGGTGTAGTGGATTTCTGTACTGAATGCATAGTACTTATTGTTTCTTTCTTATATCTGTTCTTGACTAATAATTAGGAGGATATGGAACAATGGAAGAGCTGTTGGAGATGATAACTTGGGCCCAACTTGGAATACATAAAAAACCGGTAACCTGATATGTTACAGAGTAGTATAAAATCTTTTGTATACTAATATAATCATATGTTAACTCAGTACCATCCTGTACAGGTTGGTCTACTAAATGTTGATGGTTACTACAACTCGTTGCTTGCTTTGTTTGACAATGGTGTTGAAGAAGGCTTCATTAAGCGTGGTGCTCGGGATATACTTGTTGCAGCTTCATCAGCCAAAGAACTTTTGATGAAAATGGAGGTCTGAGTCTAACTATGTGTTGCTACTTTTAGCTTAACATGTGAAAGGAAACATCAGTGAATGTCTAATACAAAAATGCATTCAAATTGTAAACTGATGAAAAGTAGATTGATTTACTAAACTCGTAAGAAAAAAATTAGTTCAACACGTTTGATGGTATATTATAGGAGTTCTGCTAAGGCTGTTGTAAAATAATCAGTTAAAGAGTTGCCATTGGATACCTAAAATAGACCATTGACAAGAGAGCCTTTAACTTTCTATCTTTACTGACTTGGCTCTGAAAATAGATTGGAGATCATATTTTGCTCCATATTTCATCACTTTCAAGGCACTTGGCTGTGTGAAATTTGACAAATTGGATTTTTCTGTTTTCCTTCTACTTGTAAACATAGATAGTATAATTATCTTCAAGCCATATTCCAACTTTCAAAGTCTTAAAAAAATGCTTGTATGTAACATTGGTTTTGAAGTGCTGTGTTCTTTCTTTCTTCTTTTTGGCCTGTTTTGTGTGAACGAAATGTTTAGACTGTAGTCTACTGTTACTGTGTTGATTATAGCTCTAAATTCTAGATTTTCTTTTTTGCAGCAATATTCTCCTTCCCATGAACATGTAGCCCCTCATGAGAGCTGGAAGACAAGGCAATTGGGTAATTATGCAGGACAGAAGAATACAGAATGAGTCTTTGATTGGTTTAACACCTTTCAAAAAAAGTTTTTGATGCAACTCTTCATCACTTGAAATGTATACAAGGGATCCTGTGGATGGGGCCATGTGTTATTTGTTACTGTGCATTGATTTTTTGAAGTTCTGGTATACGTGATTTGCTGTTTTGCATCATTTCATTTATGGTCAATTGAGTCACTGTGAGAAAGTCATGTTTGCTTGTTACATAACACTGTTTAAAGGTTAAAAGTGCCTTGAAATAGCAAATACATGATGAATAGCATTTTCATGGCAAAATCTCAGTTGTGCTTATGGGCTGGCATGTGGCTCCACTATGCAGTGCCAAAATTTGACAATGTGGGTGAATCATGGACAACAACACTTTTTGTGAAACCTGAAGACTTTACTTTATAATTGACATTTTCTATGGTACCATAGAAGAAACTAGGGTCATTTATTTCCAGAACTGGCAATCGTTATAGTCCTCTTTTTTTTGAAAAAAATAAAAAAGCAACTCAAGTTCATTTTCTTCTCTTTCTGGGCAGAAAAGTCTTCAAATGTCTACCTATTAACATTCTGAACGAATGCTGCTAGGATAATTGTCATAATTTTGGTTTAACTAAACTTATATCTTTGGAACAAAGATATTCGACAAGTTTAGATTATTAAAATCTATCCAAAAAAAATTTAGATTGGCAAAATATAAATGGTGTTTCTGTCTATTGCATTACTGGACTTATCTTAACAGAAACTGTTTAGTGTATAAATTTTTTAATATAAGGTCAACTAATTGAAAATTGTCACAGATTTGACTTTTAAAGTATCAAACTAATTTAATTAAAATATAGTGTAAATTATCTTGTACACTATCACGTTTCAGTGCTGAAGCAATTTTGTAATAGCCAGTCCCGTTGACAAATGTTGTGCTTTCTGGTGCAAGTTGGCCATATTTGAAGGTGCCAACAATGTGGAATAGGATTCTCTAGGATTTAGACATGTGAAATGTTTACTTCTGGTTACTAATTTTCGTCATGAATTTTTTCCTGTACTGTATTTCCAAGTCTTTGTGCTTGTTACTGTAGACCAATTGTTTTGGCTAAAGCACAAAGTCCAGTGGAGAAAGCTGTTCTTTTTCCATTTATGCTTTCCTTACCATTCCAAAGTTATGCATAACTACAATTTCACACCAAAAAAAAAAAAAGTTAAATAAATAAAAATAAAGACTCATTTTATGAAAATGTTTTATTCTTTTCTTAGTTGTTCAATTTTGTACTCAATCATGAGATACAACATCTTGATGAATTATGGCATACAGGAAGTAAGAACTTCTGAAATCTTCCTTTTATGTCATCCACTCCTTAAATTTGCAAATATGAACAGTGGTATTGAAGTAATTTGTTAGAATAAATTCTTTCCTTAGCAGACTATCCTAACAAAGAGAAGTAATAGCAACACCTATTGATAAAAACATATTGAAAAATACAAAATCATGTATTTTTGCCAACGGTAGAATGTGCTAAAAGAAATAAAATATATGTAATTTAACATTTCTTTTCTAACGAAGCAACACCTATATACATGCAAAGAGCACCACTGCACTAGTGCACAAGAATAAACTTTTCTTTATCAAACTATGTTTCAGTGCAAATAAAACAAATTCTGTATGTTGGTATGCTACATCACTGTCATATACAATCCTTGAAAACAAAAAATAATGGAAGTTCATGAAAAGTTTCTACAAGGTGGCCTCAGAAGTTAACAAATATTTCATCATAATGTGTGAATAGCAAATGAATGATCAACAAAATATCACTAAGCAGCCACTATACTCGTACAATACACCCTGGCCTTGCCAATCGGATTAGAAAGCAACTTAATGCTCAGATATCCAAGGAAGCATGAAGGAACTAACATGACCAGCACATGTCAAGTCAAGCTTTTTCTTTGGAAGATGATGATAGTAAGTGATTTAATGTTGCTGCTTGAATGATAGCACTTGGACTTGGTTCCCTCACACGGGAAGAAGTGGTTCTTCTAAGGACAAAATTCTTATCCACATTGCTTCTTTTTGGCCTCGAAGAACAAGAAAGAAATCTCACTAGCCGTGTTGAACCAACGAGTAAAATCACACCCACAATAATAAGTAGCCTGCAGCACAGTGTTTCATATGAATAAAGAACATGAAGATTTCCATTTTGTTTGAGAAACATGAACTACTAGATATTAGGGTCTTTCTAAAATAGTTTTAATCTACGTTTCCTATAATGGTTATCTAGTTAAGTTTATTCATCATCCCAAATAATGACTGGCTGAACAAATTAGATGAAAGCTGCAAAATGTCTGTAGCAGACAACTAAACATGATGTAGCTTCTTCTGGATGGAAAGAAGTATTGAACTGCTGGTGTTTGTTTCTGCATTGTTTGATGTAAGGAATATTGGAAAGCAATGGACGTGAAATCTTTTAACTTCAATCCATTGGCAAGATCAATTAACATGAGAACCACAGTTTCATTCTTGTTTAATGGAATGACTAAGAAATTGATAAGAACCATTAGAGAATCACCACAAAAGCTAGTTGTTGTAGTCCGAGAGCATAAATCCAACACCAGAATCTCATACTTCCAATGCAGGACTCAAGTTCCATACCTTGCAATTGGATCCTAACATTGTTGTAGTCAAAGAGCCCTAGGCCTTAGAACTTCCCCCCCTCATACTATTCTATTCCAAAAGCATGAATGTTGTTATGGACTCCTTCAATCTAAAAGTTCAACTTGCATACTATTCCAAAAGCATGAATACTCAGCTACTCTTGAGTCCTCTTTCCTTTAACTATGCATGCATACTTATTCTGTGTGTAGAGAAAAAAATGGAAGATATGCATTCTCATTTGGCCTTTTCCATTGTTCTGAAAGAAAAAAATAATCTGTAAAACACAGCATAACATCTTATGTTACCATCCAAGAAGAAGTGCCAAGCGAGCTTTTGGTTCCGAAGGAAGTCGTTCACCCAAAGCAAACATCCCAGCAAGAACACCAGTCAAAATTGATGCCACAGCTGCACATGTAGAAACTACAATAGCCCTCCCATGCTTTAGACCGCGTGTCTGCAGGAGAAGGGAAGATAGTGATTATTTAGAGAGTTTATTGTCTCTGAAATTGGCACTGTAGAACTTTGCTTGGACAAGTGTCTCAGAAGTTTGACTGAAAAGGGTTTAATTTCCCTCCATGGCATGCCTAAAGGGTGTAAACGGTTCTCGTGATAGTAGATCATATAAAAGTGCTCTTAAAGAATACCTGGTAGTAAAAGCCTGTGCCACTACAACAGACACTGAGCATGATGCACACAGGAGCCAACAGCTTGGGAAAACCTTGATCCAGGAATAGAAATCCCATCTTTGATATTACAGATGACATCCTGCATTTAGGTGAGAACAAAATTTGATGTAAATGTTCTGTTATCTGTCATGCAAATAGCAATGGTGTTCAATAATTCTAAATTTCTAATTAAGCCAAGTTTAGCCTCCAAGAAAAAAATTAGCTTATGAAAAAAATAGCTAATATAAAACAATAATAAGCTATACAAATGGCTTCAGACATGGCATAACTGCAAAAGCAGCTACATAAAATTGTCAAAAGTAAGATGATGTTGATGATTAACAACAATAATGCTTAATTGTTTTGTTTCAGGCAACCGTTAATTTAATTGTCAGAAGTAATCCTGATATTAAGCAGTTGAGGTATAAGAAAAGTGAGAAATATCTGAACATGAATGGAATACATAAAAAAAGTGAATAAGGAAGCAAAAGTACCCAAACAAAATACCGGATTCCAAGCCATAGATGATTTCCTCAACGACATCATATTCCATCTGTATAACTTAAAAATGTCAAGTGATAAAAGAGAAGAAAACAACATGGCTCATAAACCACCCTTAATTGCTGTTCAGATGAAAATAAATATGTAAATCTAAAAGGCTTTCCGATATGGATAAATCATGAATACCATTTCTTGTTCTCTTCGTTGACTCTTGCATATTCGAACCCACCCATTAAGCAGTATCTGTACAAATTTTTCTAACAATTAAATTAAAAACACTTGATTGCACTGGTGATTGGTGAACTCATAATCTCATTCAGATAAGTCACTAAATCCTGTGCAAACCATTAATATATTGCAATGTAAAAAAATAGTCTTCTAATAATGCTATCAGCAAAATGCCTTCACATTGCATTGACTTGGCAAGGAAGTTAGTGACTATGACATGCATAGATTCAAGAATAAAGGAGTAGTTTTCAATGAAAATGACTAGGAAAATTTGACTGCCTCACAATCAAATAACAAATTTACTTTAAAGACATATATAACATTAGGCGTAAAGGGCGGCATCAGAATTCTGCATTTTAAATGCACCACATTGAGGGGGAAATAACATCCCATGAACATAGGTGGTAAAAACAGTATATCAAGTAATCAGATGACGTTTTCCTCATACAAATAACAATTATGATTTTAGAAATATATGCAACTTCATGCATGGATTATATGCCATTTCTTAAGCATGATACTTGGCATTTATACACATTAGACTCAAGGCCAAATGTACGTTTGGCATCCACACCATGCATAGGTTTCCAATTAATACTAGAATACCACTATGCTTCTTTCACAATGATTCAAATATTTCGTCACAAACATTGTTACTATATCAAAATCAAAGGATGCAAACATCTTCCCTAACTTGCCATGATGCCAAACTTATGAATGCTAAATATATCTGATCATAAAGGCACTTGACTGTAAAATAAGTTGATTCATAAGACAAGGTACCTACAAACAAGATGAAAACAACAAATGCCAACCCTGGTATGTGAAAAATAGATAGAGCAACCACCCCATGATCCTCACCTCCAGCACCAACTCCTAGGCATAGAAAAACACACGATACTTAACCAATTTGTATCACGTAAATACAAAAACACATCAATACAAAGACCCTGCAACACAAACTTAGTTTTCTTAGCAGCCATGTAACAAAAGGAGGAAAAATCCAGAAATTTTCAGTCCATTGCTCAGGTGCACAAGACAAAGGAGTTTAATACAATAAATAGTACACATAAATAAATGGTACACCAAATAATTTATTATATGTAGATCTGAATTCTGAACTACGCCAATAGCTAAAAGAATCATCACTCAATCAAAACGAACATAATGAGCTATAAAAAAACTTATAACTTGTTTTTATGATTTCAATACACCTTTTTGTTGCAAAGTTATCCCCCTCCCCTCCCAACAACATTTGCTTGTCGTGGACTTCAAATGAAGCAGAATAAGGTAAACAATAAACAAAATGCTCTCTGGTAAATTATAAACTTAATTTACCTATTGTGCCAAAACCTGCCAATGTGATGCCAACCCAGTCAACAGCATTCATGACTTCCTTGAGATAAAAATGGGAAAAGATTGATAGAATTGCTAGTCCACAGCCAGAAACCGGTTGGATGACAGAGACCTATAATGTATTTAACATAAGAAAATCACCATAACATTGTCAACAACCTAAGCAAAACACTAGATGAGAGGGTTCCAAAAAGCCCTTCAAATTTAGTGTCAATTTTTTTCCTTCACCACATAGGACTTACTGGGGCCAAAGACAATGCCCTTAACATCAATAATGCCCCAAATATATCCACTAGAAAACCTATCACCCAGGTTCTGTTTGAAGCATATGACCTTATGACCTGCAAACACAATGGAATCAATAACCAAGCATCACTTCAAGCACACATAATCTTAAATGAAAAATAAAAAATAAAAAAAAAAAGGTGATCTTGGTATTTATCCATTCCCACTCAATCATACACATTGATGGAAAATATTGAATTTTACATTGACACCAAATAAACACAGCAATAGAAACTAAAAACAGATTTCAAAAATTCAAAGACACCCACATGGTTCAAATAGCAACTTATTCAAAAAAAGGTTAGATCTTTAATAGAAACCAAAACAAACCAATTTACAACACACAGAAAAAATGGAACTTTAGACATGCTTTGAGTTTGAAAGAAAGAGGTGGAAGAATGATAGTGCCCTTCTTCTGAAGGATCTTTCCGATGTTGTTTCCGGCGGTGGCAGCCACCGTCAACAGAATAGATTCCCACATGCCACTGTCTAAAATGTTTCAACTTTCCTTCCTCGTTGCTGCACTGCTCCTAACTCCTTAACGATCTGTGTTAGACTGTTACTTTCAACTTCAAGTTTCATTTGTTATGCAACCTAAGCAACCAATCATAGTATTTCTTGTTAATATTATTTAATATATCTACTAGTGGGTGGATTTGATAAACTTAATACTAAACTTCATAATTTGAGATACAGAACTGAGGAATTCTAGAAGATGAAACTAAACGAAATTAACTTTTCCCAAATTTTTGTTGCTTAGTTAAATCACAGTTTCATTTTACCATAATTATCTAAATTGAATAAAATTGGTGAAAGTTAAGCTCATCTTATAGTATAAAGAGTAAGTTAATAAACGTGAGGATCTTGTTAATAAGTAATCACATATATTTTTATAAATACTTTTACAAGCATTCATAGAAATTTTAGAATTAAAAAATAAGTAAATTTTGAACATGAAACACTACAAAAGAATCATAAACCAAGCAGAGCATAGAATTTTACTTATAAGAAACTTAATGCAAAAGCAATGGCATATTCTCCATCCGGTTGGTGGTGCTAGAGGAATGGTCCCATATGACCAAGGACTTGAATGATTTTTATTCAGATTCTTTTAATTTAAAAAACTATTGCGATACTTCTTAAACATTACATTAGTCATTCTAATTGTTTAAAAACTAAAGAATTTGCATAATGTCATGAAATCTTAGAAAGGGTTGTTTTAATTCACTGTATTTCTTTATTGGGGTGGAACTAGGAAAATGAAAAAATATGTATAAAAAATAAGAAATATGATAGAAAACATGAAGAATACAACTAAAAATAAGAAGAAAAATTGCGATGAAAGTAATACGAAAAAAAAGTAAATGTGGGTTAAGTATTATTTTTGGTGAATTGAGGATACTTTCTAACGAGACTATAACTAGTTTGTAGAAAATTTGTCAAAGTACACTATTTAATTAAATATTTGTTACATACATTGTACAAAAAAATTATATTCACCTAAGATGATTTAATATTTCACTCATATAAAAAAATTTAAAAAATGTATATTTTAAGTATATTAAAATATTAATCGTTCAATCAAATTCTTCCATTTTTTTATACAATTGGTACAAAGTGATATTCATTATTTATTCATAATTCAATAATTGAATGAATTAAAATTATATTGTATTTAAAATTATTTAATAGCGTAATACTTGTTGTAAGCTACATTGTAGTAAGTTATATTATTATCATTTCATGTGCCTTTATTTATTTATATAAGAATAAATTAAAAAGTTTATTTTTTTTTCTTGTCTGGTCTCGCATCTTTAAAAAAAAAATAGTTTACTTCTTTGCATTAAAAAAAAGTAAAAGTGGGTATTTTGTCGTTTTATATTATCTAAAAATATATGACGATTAAATCATAAAATATAGGTGATTTATGATATATTGTTGAAAGATATAAATAATTTAAAAAAGTATAAAAAATTTAAGAAAGAAATAACATTGTTATCGGAGTAAAATAAGATATATAAATAATTATATCAAGGTAATTTCCTTCCTATATAATTATAAATTATGAATTTAACTAATATCATAGTTAATTAATAGTATGAGTGGAAGCATATGACTAAAAAAGTTTAAATGCATGAAAGTTAAGTATTTGATCATGTGAAAGTTTGAAAGATATTTTGTACCAATTTATATTCGCCATGAAAATTTATTAATCAAATAAATAACATACTTGAGAACATATGACAAAAAGTTATTTGGAATGTGTTGATGTCTGCTTCCCATTATTCCATTTTGCTTTGTTGGAATGTAGCAACACAATTTGTTTATTATGAAAATTCTTTTCAATCTAAAGAAATCTTTCATCATGAATTCAAATCCATAATTGGACCTCATATTACTTTGGTTTCAAATTGATTTTCTACCAAATGAATGAAAGTTTGCACAAGTGACCTGACTTCCCTTTTGGATTTTAATAAAACAATTCAAATATAGGAACTATAATAATGAAGAATGGCTAAGAAATATTTGTGATGATATATGGAATTTATTGGAAATTCTAAATCTATGTGCATTAACTCTAAGATTATGGATGCTTTAACTATATTACGTATAAGTAGGATAATTTTCTTTGCTATAACTTTTATTAATAGACTTGGAAATATACCAACATTGTTGATGTAAAACAATTGAACTATTTTTAGATAAAGATTCTGGTAAAAATTGTCAAATATTAGTATTGATGATTGTTTGAGGTTGTTCACTAGTAAAGAATGACTTGTTTTTGGAACTTATCCTATCTAATAATTTGGTTTCTTAAAAATTTTAGGTAAGGCATCAAATAAGGTAATAATATAATAGAAATTAGAAATTAATTTTGAAATATAAATGAGATTGAAATTAAATTTTGAGAATATAAGATATGATGGACAACCATATATTAGAAGAAAATTGAACATTATAGAAAAAAGGTGAAGTCATCCAATTTTTATCTGAAATTTTAATGTCATTGAATCTTATTGTAAAATAAGTTTTGAATTGATCTAACGAAGGGTAAATATGGTGGATTGCTCCTGAATCAATTATCTAAAATGTGTTTAAAAAATAATAATCAGTGAAAGTGTTTAAAATTTGGCTATGAAGTTTAAGTTCAAAAGTAAGTAAATTTACATTATCTGAAATATAGGAATTGAGACTTGTAATTTAGGAGTGTATCTCTCTTATTCATTATAGCCATATAGGATTCATTATACCCATGTAGGAATTGAGACTTGTAATTTAGGAATGTATCTTTTTTATTTACTATGCCCATAGATAAAGTAACCTGGAGAGTTATTGGAGAGTTAAGGATGAGGATAAAGCGAAAACAAAAATTTCATGCTAAAGTTTTTCATAGTATTGCAACAACAGATATCGCGATGGGGATGACGATTTGAAAAAAATTAATAAAAATAATTTTGTTTTTAAATCAGAGGGATTGCCATTATAGTTTTTTATAAAAAACTATGGAAAAATCGAAAAAAATGATAAAATAGGTTTGCAAAAATCAGATTTCGGGTTTGAGAGTCGGTTATGTGTGGAAAAGGTATTAACATCCCGACAACACTCATCCTAAGACGATACCTTTAATTAATTAAATAAAACGAGTGTGGTTTTAAAAATTTTTATTTTCCAAGCCAGAGGCAAAAATGAAAATAAAACAAACAAAGATATTTTTTTAATTTTTAGACGACCCGACAAGGTTTAATCTTGCTCCTACGTATTTCTACCAGGGTGGAAAATCGAGGTTACGTAGTTCTTTGGTAGAAAATTGTTTGTTGAGAAGTTTGATATTTTTAATTTTGAAAATTTTATATATTTTTTTTTATGTTTTTGAAAATTTGACATTTTTATATTTTTTGAAATTAACTTTGAAAGTCTCGGGTTAGACGTTGTTCGACGCATATGGTCACTCAAACGTCTAAATGAGACAAAGCAGTCTCAGATTAAACATCGTGTGATATGAGCGATCAATTGAATGCTTAGCCGAAATAGTTACTATATTATTTTTCTTTTAAATCAAATCTCGCGTGACGCGTGCGGTCATTTGGAGATTTAATCAAAGTATATTCATAGTATGAAAACAATAAAAAAATATATAAAATTACTGTTAAAACTATATATCTTTATTTTTGATCTTTTATTATCCCAAACAAAGTTTCATGATATTGTATTTGTAAATAATAAAGAGATGATTAAAACAAAATTATTATGCATTTCAAATGAAATAATTGTTTAAAAAAGAGAAGATGTAGTATATGGTGGGTTCCACATGAATGAAAGTAGAATAAATAAAATAAAAAACTTTATATTTTAAACCAATTTTGGCATTTGACTAAGAGCAAAAATGTAACCCATGTGTATTTAAATATGACACACAAAACAGTAGAGAGAAATAAAAAAGTAGCATTAAATAGCAACCCACAAAGAGAGAAATAAGGAAAAAAAAAAAGTAGCATTAAATGGCACCAACATGCTCGTAAATAACACACAAATTAGGAGAGAGAAAAATAAAAAAAAAGTGGCATTTAATGCCAACCACACGCACATAACTGATACACAAATTAGGAGAGAGAAATAAAAAAAAAGTAACATTAAATGACAATCCCACATAGAGAGAAATAAGGAAAAAAAAAGAGAGTGACATTAATGACACCAACATGCTTGTAAATAACACACAAATTAGGATAGAGAAATAAATAAATAAAATAAGATGACATTTAATGCCAACCACATGCATGTAAATCAGGAGAGAGAAAATGAGTGTGTGCATGGTGGTTTGGCTAGTGGAGGTGTAATGAAGGAAAGGTGAAGTTGTTGGCGGTGACGAGTGGACCTAAGGTTGATAGTGAAAGGTAGCGTTGTGGTGGAGGTCGAAGGTGGTGCTCGCAGTAGTGGCGTTTAGAGATGACGCTCATCATGGCCAAGAGTGGCTGCTTGGAGTGCAGTGACGTTACTAGGTAGTGTTAACGATGGACAAGGAGTGGCCTTCGGCGAAAAAAGGGTTCGGCGACAGCAGTGGAGTTTCTGTGGTTGTGAAGGTGGCTCGAGGGAAAGAGAAATGTGGCTGCGACTAAGCGAGAGTTGCGGAGAGGAAGAAGGTGTGACGGTGGTGTTTTGGCTTGTAGGTGGGGCGGTTGTTAAAGTGTTTTGGCTTGGAGGAAGGTTTGTGTGTGTAAGAAGGTGTAAGGGAGGAAGAATGAACCATGACGAGGTGGTTGTTGGGGCTTTATATCACCCTTTAGGTCATTTTGAGTTGTGGGGGTGTAATGGCGACGTCAGTTGTGAGCAAGGGTGGTGCGGAAGGTTTGATGGTGAGTTTCTATGGTGGTGAGATGCCTCTATGAAGGGTGAAGGTGTGGGAGGCACGATGGAAGGGAGGTAGTGCATTGGTGATTTGGTCATGGTGATTTGGAAGTTTTTTTCCAGTGATGGAGCTGTGGTATGTGAGAATGTTTTACGGGATGTAGAGGGGTAATGGGATGCATGGGTGAGATGAATGGAGGAAGTGTATGGAGGTACAGGTTGGGAGCGTTTTATGAAGGTGAGAAGGAGGTGCAAAGTTGGTGTGAGTAGGGGTTTAAGATGGTGGAAACGAGGTAGGGTTTCGCTTTCAATTGTTCTTTTTCATGGTTGTGGAATTAGTGTTATATCTGGTAGACAAGGGGTGGAATGAAAGTAAGTAGGAAATCGGGAGGAGAAAGGTCTACCCTTCGTATTTTCACCAAGGGTGGAAAATCAGGGTTTAGGGTTTAGGGTTAACCCACGTGCATTTAAATATGACACACAAAACAATAGAGAAAAATAAAAAAGTAGCATTAAATGACAATCCACAAAGAGAGAAATAAGGGAAAAAAAGAGTAGCATTAAATGGCACCAACATGCTCATAAATAACACACAAATTAGGAGAGAGAAAAATAAAAAAAAAAGTGGCATTTAATGCCAACCATACGCACGTAAATGATAAACAAATTAGTAGAGAGAAATAAAAAAAGTAACATTAAATGGCAATCCCATATAGAGAGAAATAAGAAAAAAAAAAGAGTGACATTAATGACAAAACATGCTCGTAAATAACATACAAATTAGGAGAGAGAAATAAATAAATAAAATAAGATGGCATTTAATGCCAAACACATGCACGTAAATCATGAGAGAAACGACAACTTCGGGTCAAAAACGTGTTGGAACCTGTGCATAAAAAATCATGACCCAAGTAATCTCTAGTAGCTTACGATTTTTCCGTTCTGCTATACCATTCTGTTAGGGTGTGTTTGGATAGGAAGTTTGATGAATTAAGCCATTTTCTTTGAAAAACTCTTGTATTGATTTGTTAATAAATTCTTCACCATTATTTGATCTAAGTACTTGGATTTTCTTGTCAAACTGAGTGTGAATCATTTGATAGAATGCATAGAACTTATTAAGTACATCAGATTTGTGTTTTAGAAAATATACACATCATGCGAGAGAAATCGTTCATAAATAACACAAAATACTGAAATTGATTATTATGGGAATTAGGAGCTGGGCCCCACGCATCAAAGTGTACTAATGAAAAAGCATAATTGACTTTATTGTTGTTAGAAGGAAAAGTAACTTTATGATTCTTCGTCCGTATACAAGTTTTACATTTGATGGGATCAGTGTTACTAGTAAATAAACTCGGAAATAAAATCTTAAGGTACCCAAATGAAAGATGTCCCAAACGTCTATGTCATAACCAGAGTTGTCTTATAACCGTTCCATGAGTAAGCATGGCATGTCCCTCCTCTCTTTTTTTACCTCCATGAGTGACCGCGACTCTTTCATGAATGACTTGTGATTTTGCTTCTTCCTCTTTCGGTGTCACCATCGCTGCTACTAGTGGTCTGCGGGATGCCCACAACGGTGGCAGCCTTGCATCTTTTGGTTTAAAATCTTCCTACTATTCGGGATAATCCATTATTTTGAAGCAAGTCTCTTTGGTTTGTTTCTTCATTCTGCAATGAGTACAGTGGAGCTGGCTTTTGTCTTCCTTGTCTCACTATTATGGACGTCGTCCGACAATTTCTGAGTGACTCCATCCCTATCCCTGTCCCGATGGTCTGTTTCTTGCGGTTAAGCCGATTCTGACCTCCCCTAATGATATATTCCCTTAGCTACTGGTGGTAGGTTTAGAATTTAAAGTCAGGCCGCCTCCTTTCGGATAGCAGCATGGGCGGACTCTACTGAAGGGGTCTTCTCTAGCATCAAAAGATCTCTTCTGATGACTTCAAATTTTTTATCTATCCCTATTAGGAACTGATATAGTCTCTATTCTTGTTTAATTTTGTTGACAATTGCAATATCATCTGATCATTTCATAGGGTTCGGTTACTTCTGTCAATCGCCATCTATATAGCTTATAATTTGTTCCAGAAATCCTCTAGGGTATCTTGTCCCTGTTTCTGTGTGTTTGTTTTTCGGTGTAAATCATAGATAATAGTCAACACCTTGTATAAAGCCTTGGCGGTTGGGAACCGGGAAACATTATTTATCAAACTAGGCTCAATATTCTGAATTATCCAGGTGAAGATAGTTTGCTCTGCCTGTTCTTATTTTCATATGCTGGTTCTATCTCTTCTGGTGTCAGAGGTATACCTGTCAGATAACTTTTCTTTCTTCTGCCACTGATAGCTTTCTTCATGACTGTTGCCCATAATGGATAATTGTCTCTATTTAATTTGAAACCAATTGACAAGTTGCAAGATTGGCTTGTGTTTGTTCAATCCCTAGGCCATTACGAAGTATATTTGCAAAGTTAGCTCATCAGTAATGGTTGAAGAGTTATTCTAGTTTTCATTTATGTTGTTGCCAATTTCATCATCTGAAAATGACATTTTTGGCTTTTTGGTTTTTTGGTGTTTTTCGACTGTGAGGGGTAATGGAACAATGATGCTGGTTTCGGAGTTTCCAAGATCTAACACCGCTCTAATACCATCTTACGATGATATCAAGGGTTAGGAAAGATTAGACAAGGATATGATAACTATTGAACAAAAATGAATAAAGAATATGATAACATGGAAGAAAGGTTTTTTTTAATGTACTTTTCTTTATTTATAATAACTCACTTAATATAGAATTCTAGAAAACTAAATACAAAAATTATTCTAAATAAATACATTAGATATTCTCTTATATTCTCTTTGATAGTTTCTTGATTATCTTTGATATTTTATTGATTTGTTTCTCTAATTATAACATTCTAACCGTTGGTATTGCTGAAAATAGTGATGTTATTCGTCAACTTGCTCTGGTGTTGGCTACTGTATTAGTGTGTGGATCACAAGCTCAGGTGAGGAGAGGTAAAGCTCCATGTGTTAAACGAGAAGATGATATTATCTATGGTGTTTGTTGACTGCGATGGGTGGTCTTCGTGATAGAGAATGTTGGAGGCTGAGAGGGGAAAAGATGATTCAGTTTGAAGAAGCATGGCTCTGTTGCGCTCAATTTGCTTAGAGATTGGAAGCGAAGGGGACAGTGATACTAAGTAATTCTTAGTGGCTACCCTGGGGTAAGAAGGTTCCATTCAGGTGATGTGAGAGTGACCTGACATGGCTACAACATAGAAGACAAAAAGGTTAGGGGTCGAAGAAGAGCATGGGCACGAAAGAGGGGACAAAGACTTGCATTTTTTTTTTCTTCTCATGAAACTGACTCACTCACTACGATTCAGTCTTTCATGATTTACAACATTTTTTTTATGATTGTAGTATCACCTTCCTGCAAAATAATATTTATTAAATTAATAACTTGTTTAATTAAAAAATAATAATTTAACCAGATTCAATTTCCATTTAATAAATTTTATTTAAAACTAAAGATAAAAAATGATGTGTATATATATCTAACATATTATTCCTTTGAAATTTAAAACTCCATCACAATTTTATCAATAAAAGATACTTCAGAAAATTAAAAAATAAAAATATATTTAAATTACTTGTAAATTTGACTCTTTATATATCTTAAAATATTCTCAAATAAATTTAGAATTAAAAAAATAAACTACCATATTTTTAAGTAATATCATACCTTCATAATATTATTAACATAATACTTAAGAAAAATACTGTAATATAAAATTTTCATAATTTTTTTCTATTGCTCTATTCCATATTACTAATTAATGTTTACCCATTTTTCACTTTAAATATAAGTATTTATCTTTTATAACTTTTTCCTCTTAAAAATAAAACCTTAATAATCTTTACATTTAGAATCAAGTTACTTTAAAATATAATATAATTCAATGAGACTAAATCATTGAATCAAATTGTAACTTAGATATCATCTTATATTCAAATAAATTAAATTATTTTTAAAATAGTTCTCATGTTATAAAATTTTTAAATACATATTTTTTATATTGGCGGTTACAATAATAAAACATGTGATTCACAGTTCAACGTTGATTATTATTTTTTTTACACCACAAATTGAAAGCAAATTTATAAAAATACAACTAAGTTATGATATATAAGTGAGTATAAACATAATTTTATAAACTAGCTTTATGAAATTGAGTTAGATTTAAATTTTACTTTTTAAAAAAATAATATAAATATTTATCAAAATTTATTTTAAAGAGATATATTAGGTTTATTGTACCAACTTCTATTAGATTTTTTTTTGTTTTTTGGTATAAGGTATGTTAGGGATTTCATATTGTTTATAAATAAATTATAATATATAAATTAATACAAAATTTAAACTTGTTATACTAATTTTATGAAATAGAATGAGACTTAAAAATTTCATTCTCTTTATTTATGTATGGTTTGTTAATGAAAAACATTTAACAAAGTTTGTTTATATTGTTTAGGATTCAATTTTTGCAATCTGTCACTCTTTATAAGATTTTATATATGCATACTAAGAGAATTGTTGTAGTTATAAACTTGAAAAGATTGTTTTGTCATTTGAGGACTCCTCAAAAAGGTTAATTTAGATAATTATAAAAACAGAAGCAGGGTGTAAAGATTCTTATAACCATTTTTATAGTTTAATAAAGTAAAGAATAGCTGACATATATATGTTATAAGACGTGTGATATGAATAAGAGAAAAGCTTAATAAACATGTATCTTTTATATGAAAGAGTTTATTATACCAAACATTATTTTTAGTATTTTTAAAAAATGATTATTGTAAAAACTAATGAACTTATTATACATTCTGTGATTGAATTAAAAATATGAAATAGGAAGAATCAACTCAAACTGAATGACACCAGTAGCTTGTAACAACACATGGAACCATCAAAGACAAACTGAATGAACACAGACACCAAGCAATAACCAAAAAAGAAAAAAAAAATCAAATGATTTGGTCAAGTGATGAGTGAGGCAGAGACAGAGGAACTGAAAAAGGATATGAATAAGATAAATCTTTGAGATCTCCTAATAATGAAGCTATCTTCATTTTGCAAAACTAATCTACTTGTAGAATTTAACAACACTACACAGAACACTTTGTTAATCCATTAGACTGATCTTAAAAAAATGAAAAACAAGTACAGAAGATCACTCAGTGAAAAGGGTAACATCAATTTAATTACAAACAGAAGCTTTGGCTATTAAGCTCAAGTCTAATTAAGCTGATCAATGATCATACATATCTCATAATTCTACTAAAATCATGAACAGAAAACTCAAATAAATATATATGTAAACAGAAAATTCAAAAGGGTATATAACAAGTGAATCACCACCATCCATAAACCACTTGCCAGTACTTATCCTTGAGCCACCTGAAGCTCTTGCTGAAGGAGCCTTTGACTTTCCCTTCCACAGAGTACATTTTATAGCTGGCAACCCTCTTCTTCCTTTGAAACTCAGGATCAGAAAGGCTCCAAGGCTTGGAAATAGAGGCCCTTGACATGCTTTTTCCTTTCTTCATCTTCAAGTCCTTGTTGTTTGGAACCATTTGAGCTTGTGAATAGGAAAGACTGTTGTAGGACCTGAGATCATAAGACCTTGCTTGTGGTGGTGCTCCTCCATAGCACCTCTCCATCTGCATCACTTCCCCATTTCCATGAAACCTTGATCTATTGTAGTTGAAATCCTCCATGGAAGTTGGCTAGGGAGGGAGAACAATAGTGGGTTCTCTCTCTATCTCTTAAAGCTCATACCTTTCTTATCAAAATTTGAAGGGAAAGTAAGTGGGAGTGTGGGGTTCTCCAACAAAGACCATATGACCTATGTTCTATCATTAAGGTTGGATATTGGTTGGCATTGTTTCACTTTGGATTTTTATTTCTATTTTTCATCAAGCAATAGTTACATGGTATATGTATAGCATGTCCAACTAATATATGTTTTATAGTTCATTCATTTTTCTATAATCAATACTTATTAATCATCTTTAATAAGTAGATTTTTCTTTTTTTCATTATGAATTGGATCATTTTTTATATTATATAATACCTTTAATTGAATTAGAATCATTTTTCTTTTTTTCATTATGAATTGGATCATTTTTTATATTATATAATACCTTTAATTGAATTAGAATCATGATTCACACATAACTTATTTAATCAAACATCCTAATTATGCTTTATGTGACTTTATTTATTATTTTTTTTAACTTTTTTGTTAATCACTTCTAATAAGGATTTCTAATAAGATGTTTAATGAGTATTGAGAATGTATTATTCTTTCCAAAGAATAGAAAAAAGAACTCGATTAAAAAATTTCAAACTACAAATACTTTTTTTACAAAAAAATTTAGCTTTTTATACTATCAATTTAAATTTTAACTTACTCTCATAAAGTCTATTTATAAAATAAAATTTGTATATATTTATATATTATATTTTGATTTATATATAAAATATAATATTATTTATTTTTAACCTGTTTGTTTTTCTTGTAGTCAAAATATAGAAGATTATTTAAAATATATTTTAGTTTTTTAAGTGAATTATAGGTTTCATTAGAAAAAAAACACATGTGTTTGCTTTTCTCTTTCACATAAAAAAAATAAATTTAAAATCATATCAGTACCTATTTCAAGTATATTACTATAATTATTTACACTCATAATGCATAAAAGTTAAATTCTATTGATTAATGTGTAATCATGCCACAGAAGTCCTTGATGCATATTTTTTTATTCAGAGAGCTCTAATAAATTATTTACATTTATTTGTTATTAAAAAATAACTATTTCTTAAATTTTAAACTGTACTCAACATGTTATAAGTGATCATATGGCGTGTTTAGTGGGAATCATTACTGTCCACTGAAAAATAAATAAATAAATAACATTTTGGAACATTTTGCTTTTGACTTGGACAAAAGATTCCAGCAAGATAACTTGTCTGCAATGAAGTTTGCACACATCAGACAAGTGAGATCAATACAAAGTGAAAATCACTTTTTCACTGCAAAATTTTCAACTTCATGCATGAATTTTTCAAAAGTTGGTATATAAAAGTTGACCAAAGTCTACGACTCTCTTAACTTTTGATGTGATTTAATATTTGAATTTGAAACTCTCTCTGACTATTTAAGGTGAGGAAAAAAAATGGAAAAAGTGAATACATCCAAGTAATATGATGTGAATGACATTAATATCTAATATAAAAAGAAAAAAGAAAAACTTGATAAACAAGCTTCATATTATTAGGTCGCCTTCAAATTTATATCAGATATTAACTTCTTAAGTGTTTAACACAATTAAATGCATATTTATGATACCATGGTTAAAAACATTGATATTTTTTTAATATTTAACAATAATTAATTTAAATATTATGTAATGCGATCAATTTAAAGTGCAATGAGGTTAATCCATCTATATTTGTAACTAATATAGTTTGATTTCATCTTATTAATATTAACTATATATATCCTCCTTATATTTGTTTTTAAATGTTTATATGAATTGAGTTTATTTTTTTCATAGTTACTTTTTTTGAATTATTTTAGATACAATTATTTCACATCTCGATTTTGAAAACTTTAATTGTCATGTTCTTTTTTATAAGTTTTGAATAAATAGTTATTTTAGAATGAATTTCAATTCTTTTTTACTATTTACACTTTGTTATTATTATTTTATTGTTTTTCTGAAGATATTATTTGAAGAATTAACTTGGAGAGGACCTCAAAGTTTCTTCACGGACATCGACGAGGATTCAAATACTTTGAGAAATTACTATTTTGGACAACTTAAATTAACATAATTATTTCCAAAAGTCTTAAAAAAATTATTCATTATCCCTCTTAAAAGTAAGTATTTAATTATTGGATAACTTAAACACTTTCCTAAAAAAAAACACTCTTTATATGCACTTAACTGCTTTTAGTAACAAAATGTTATTATAAAATAAGACTTTTAAGATATTATTTATGCACAAAAATAACTCACAAATTCACTATATTATTTATCAACACAAGTGAGTAATAAATAATAAAAAAAAATTAATAAGAAAAGTTAAACAAGTAAATAAAAAGAGAAACAAAGAAATATATAGAAAAATTTGGCATGGTTTAGTTGAAGTGTTAATTAATTTTAATATATATATAGTCATAAATTTATTAATAACAGATATTACAGCCCAATGTCTCTTTTATAGTGAATTCTCGAAGCTCAAGTATAGATTGATGTAACTAGTTTATACAAAGTCTTAATTATACTGAGAATAACTGTCAAAACTAACTTTTGTATGGTTGGAAATAGTGTTTTATTTTTTATCTTTAAAGACCAAACCAAGCAGACTTTGATAATAGACCAAGAAGTTATAACTAATGTAGAGTAGTTAGTCTGATACCTTTTGATGCTACGAAGACATATGATCTAATTAAGACTGACAGTTGTACAACTAGATGCTCTTACACTATTAGACGGTCTACTACACCAAATGATCTAGGATCTTTAATCGAAATTTTATTGAACTACTCTTCACAAATCTTTACCTTGGTTTAACATAAATATTCTAAGTGATAAAACACTCATTGCCACTAAGCCCGTCAGAAGTTTAATCACCAATAAGTTGGATTAAATCCAAGTAATGAAAGAACTTGTTAAGACCTTGGACAATCTAAGATCCTACAAATAGTCTGTTGAGACACTAGATGATCTATGATTCATTAGACGATCTGATGGCCAGAAAATCATATGAGGACTTTATGTTTTTATGATAACAAAAACAACCCGGATGGTTTATTTGTATGTTCTAACAATGTTTTGTTAAATTGTTAATCATCCACCATTTTTCAAGGAAGAAAAGTTTAAATTATGGAAACTCGGGATGATTGCTTTTCTTAAGTGTAGCAATGACGATCTACTGGAGATAATTGATACTAACATTCCTTCTGTGTTTGATGCCACTGGTAACCTATTACCAAGGGATATATGGTGTGCATATCAAAAGTATAAATATCAATTGAATGTCAAAGTTGAGCATACTTTGATATGTGTTATATTTGAAGAGGAAATTGCTAAAGTCTATGTTGTGTAAAGTGCAAAGGAGATGTCACCTTGTTATATGAAAGATCCAAAGAGGAGCAAAGAAACAAACTTACTCTTCTTAGATGCCAATATAAGATGTTCAACATGGATGATAATGAGAGTACACATGATTGTTATGCTGCGGATTATTCTTAATTGTTTAAGATCTCTTGGAACCACTATTAGTCAATATAAAATTAATGATAAAGTTTTGAGGACCATTCTCCCTAGACAGAGAGCCTAGGAAATTGCTCTGAGAACGTCAAAGGACCTAGAAGCCATGCTCATTGAAGAACTTATAGGTATTCCTTTTATTCATAAATAGGTTTTACAAGGTGATGTCAAGACGATTAAAGTGAAAGATCTTGCCTTAAAGATTTCACACAAAGAGAAGAAGACAATGTCTGATAAAGTATATGAATATGTAGACATTATACATCATATAGTTTAGACACAAACAATGATGAGTTGTTCTTTCTCACCAAAAAGCTAAAGAATATGATGAAAAAGCATGTAAGAAGATATAAGCACGTAGACCACAAGGAGAAGGTCGTCTATTATGAGTGCAAAAGGCTTGGACATTATGAGTCAGAATATCCAAATCTTTAGAAAGGAAATTAAAAGGAAGAAGATAGAAATAAGAAGAAGAAATTTCATAAGAAGAAGATTTTCATGTCCACCTGTGAAGATTCATACTCTTATGGCTTACATTTTGACCAACAAGCCCAAATTGGTCTCATCACCGTTTACAATTCCATGTCAAAAAAGTCTGATAAAGAGACATATTTCTTTGACATACATTCTCTTAAAGAAGCATATCAAGAAGTCATATCTAATAATGCTAGAATTGTTGAAACTTTTAAAAAGATGAAAAAAAAAAGTATATAAATGTTTCTGCAAAGAAATTGAATTAATGAAAAAAAATTATACAATATCTAATGAGCTATCTTTTGAACATGAACAACTCCTTAAGACCTATAACGATTTGTGTGAAGAAAACAAAGGTTTAAAACAAAATCTTGAAATCCAAAAGAAAAAATCTAGAAAAGGTTAAAAAAGGAATTGCTTTCAATTAAGGAGAGTCTAGGTAAGAGATCCATGTAAATAGATCAAACATTAGACGATCTAGTTAAGGAAAATATTGATCTTAGAAGATTTTATCAAATGCAAACATTAATGAAAAATCTTTAGATCTCTTGATACAAAATTCTAAAAAATCTCATCACAAATCAGGATTAGGATATGAAGATAAAACATACAAAGAAATTCAAACAAAATATCATGCTCCATCTTCTAGACTTTCTACAGGTACATTGTCTAATGATATCCTAAAAATGGAACCACTAAAAAATACTAACAGGAAATGACCGAAACAAGTATGGGTACCTAAAAAAAAATAATTTTCTTGCATGTGTTTAATTCATCCTAAAGAACCTCTGTCATGGTATCTGGATAGTGGCTACTCACACCACATGATGGGAGAAAGACATATATCTCAAAACCTGAAAATGAAGAAATGAGAAAAAGTAATATTTGAAGGATTGTAACATGAAAGAGTCATTGGTAATAAGTTTGAAACATTCTTTATCTATTAATAATGTTTTGTGGGTAAATGATATGAAGCACAACCTTCTTAGCATAAGTTAATTGTGTGATAGTGAATATAGTGTTATTCTCAATAAAGACCAATGTATAGTAAAAAAAAATAAAGACGAGACTAGAATTTTTGTTGCCAATAGATAAGGTAATCTATATAAAATTGATATGGATGAGTTGTTAGCTCAAAAAATCTATTGTCTTGTGTGGTTATGCTAGTTTGAGGTTGTTCTCAAAATTACAAAAAGCCCAACCTTGTGAGAGGATTGTCATTTATTTCATTCAAAGATAATCTTCTTTGTGAGTCATGTGTTAAGGGTAAATAAGTTAAAAGCTCTTTCAAAAGTAAAAATGATATTTCTATTAAAAGACTTATTGAGCTTACTTGAACCTCTTTGGACCAACAAAAATTGAATATATTGGTGACAAGGTATGGTCTAATCATTATTGATGATTATACTAGATGGACATGGTTATATTCTTGAACCACAAGGATGAGTCTTTTGTAAATTCATGAAACATAACTCACAAATCTTCTAAATGGTGTACCACCACAAACTAGTAATAAATAATAACAAGGAATTTGTAAAAAGAATTAGGCCAATAAATATAAAGTGTAATGAAGAAATTTAATGTGATTCAATTGAAGTGTTAACTAACTTTAATTTACACACACAATCAGAAATTCACTAATAATAATAGAGAATTACAACTCAAGGTTTCTCTCACATTGAACTCTAGGTTGATTTTAACAATTCATATAAGGTCATATTTTCACACAAAATAATTATTAAAATTAATTTATGTAAAACATGCCTAAACAATTAGAGAAGACACGTGAACAATGTCTTACATTTAAACTTGAAACATCAGATTAAGTGAATTATGATAATAGACTAAAAAATTATAACCAATTTAAAATATATTGTCTTATACCCTCTAAGACTCAGAAGACAAATATACAAAGAAGACAAGCTAATTGATCAAGATAAATAATCTTATACCACCAAATACTCTCAAAATATCATATCATACTGCATTATATAATCTAACACATTTAATTAAGATTTTACTAAATCAATATTCACATTTTAAAATATTATTTTTATATTTGTAAAAGCATAAATGTCGAGAAGGGAGTTCTTATTGATTACTATGGATAAAGGTTCTTCTTTAATTTAGTTATTCATTAAAAGATCATTCCTCATTAACTATGCATAGCTAATTCTTCCGCGGGAGGTTAATGTAATCGAAACGACTTTCATTTAGTTAGTTTTTTTTTATGAGAAAAATAATTGCTATTGGTTATCTTATATGTTTAATGCTTATTATCTTTTTGCCTTATAAATTAATGACATTATTTCTTTTATTTGATTATAACTATAAAATTTAATTTAATTGTGATTTGAAGAGAGTAATCAATACTCTTCTAGATATGGTAAAAAGAATGCGAAATAAAAAATAACTTGAATATGCTAATTAAAAAGTTTTAGTTTCTAAACATCATACGTTGTACTAACATTTAGCATTGATGATTTGAACATTTCATTAATATGACATATTATGACATCATCATTATAAAGTCATTCACTATATATAGATTTAACAATAGGATAAAAAATAAAGACCAAAACCTAAATATGCCTATTTTTAAAGAAATGTTAGTTAAGTCTATATTATACTGTACCATATTACACTATTATTATATATGTCTATCAGCTAAAAAGATCAATCCATTATATCGATGACCCATCGAGTTGGTAAGTTAAATAAGATATGATAAAATGAATTGGACTACTTACAACTCTCCAACATTTATAATTAGTTGTTAGGTCCAAAAAAAAATTTCTTCAGTAAATTGTGTATAAATAATGTTTTAATTTCATTTTTATAAAAGAAATATTTTTATTTGGAAAAAAACAGAAGTCAGTGTAGTTAGTAAATAGAAAGGTGTAAATAGTAATGAGGAATATAAAAGCCCATGTTTAACCCCTTGAGTTTTATTGGATTGGAAGTCCACTTACTTACAAATACAAAAAGTGGACAAATTCTTCCTGCACCCCCATACCCTCTTCCTGCATCCCATACAAAATTTTAATTCCACAACTGTCTTTGTTAAAATTACCTAAATATCCTTTTTTATTAAGTAATTTTGAAATTTTTGGTAAGACACCCGGATGAGGCCATCCGGTTCTCCTTTTTTGAAATTTGAGAACCGGACAGCCTGACGTCTGGTTCATAAATTGTTAATCGGATGGACTGGATGGGGGGTGTCATCCGGTTTGTAAGTTGTGAACCGGACGCCACCCCGTCCGGTTGTCATAAGGTAAATTTGTGAATTTCAAACCGGATAGGTGGTAGGTGGTCCTCATCCAGTTTGTAAATTTGTGAACCGAATAAGGGTGCCATCCGGTTCACATTTTTTCAATTTTTTTTAAAGTGCACTATGATAGATTGGTGAGGAGCAGAGGAGTTAGTTAGCTGTTACCTATCACCACCCAATTAAAATTAATATAGATTGGGGAGGAGCAGAGGAGTTGGTTAGCTGTTACCTATCACCATCCAATTAATACTTGAAAGTAAAAAAGAAATGAAAAGTCTCTTGCTGTATTTACTTCTCATTCCAATTTCCAACCCCAACCCCATCTTAAATGAAGAGTCTCTACTCTCCAAGAATTTGATGAAATGCAACAGGAAAGAGGAGAGACTTTTCATTTAAGATGGGGTTGGGGTTAGAAATTGGAATGAGAAGTAAACACAGCAACAAAAGAAGAGACTATTCATTTCTTTTTTACACATTAATGCTCCTCACCAATCTGTCACAATGAATTTTAAAAAAAAAATTGAAAAAATGTGAACCGGATGACACCCTTATCCGATTCACAAATTTACAAACCGGATGAGGTCCACCTACCACCCATCCTGTTTGCAATTTTTTTACCTTATGACAACCGGACGGGGTGGCGTCCGGTTCACAACTTACAAACCAGATGGCACTCCCCATCCAGTCCATCCGGTTAACAATTTATGAACCGGACGTCAGGCTGTCCGGTTCTCAAATTTCAAAATATGAGAACCGGATGGCCTCATCCGGGTGTCCTACTAGAACTTTTAAAGTTGCTTAATAAAAAAATGGTATTTAGGTAATTTTAACAAGGACAATTGTAGAATTAAAATTTTGTATGGGTGCAGGAAGAGGATATGGGGTGGAGGAAGAATTTATCCAAAAAGTGATAATTAATCAGCAAGTGGCCCAATTTGAAGTTGACAAATGATATTTGTCATCTCTTTAACTAAAAAAAGGGTTCTTTTAAGTTTAGTGTACTCTTCCTTTATAGCTAGTAACAAACCATTTGAGTAAAAACGTCTCTATTATTAGTTTCTTCTTACTAAATCTTTTTTATTTATTAACTGTATCATATAAAAAGGTTATTTATTTTTATTTATTTCCTACGTTTAAAAGTTTATATAAAAAATTGAACATGGAAAATAAGAAATTAACATAAATTTTTTTTAGTATTTTCTATGTAAACTTTTGAATATAAGAATGAAAAATAAAATAATATTTCTCAAGTCAACTTATTCTTAAGAGATCCTCCTTTCCCGGGAATCTTAAGCATGTCTTGAAATTAGATTCCGTAACAAAAGATAAAACCTAAAGTGGTTTGGATTAAGATAATATATTGTTTTTTATTTTCACGATCACAACTATGGAATATATCTAAGTTCAAGTTAAAATGAGAAGACAATATTTAATTATGATGATATTTATGTCCATATAAAAATAAATTTGTTGTGTATACAAAGTAAGTTATATTTTCCTTTTCTGCAATGTATTACTAAGTTTTTACTGTGAGATTCACTAAAAGAATCAAGCAATAAAGATTTAGCTAAATTAAAAGTAATATTTTTTAAATATGTTTTCCATATCTATAGAACTTATTATTTACATCTCCAACCATAAAAGATGTTTATTATGATCTTCCAAGTACACATCATATGTATTCACAATAATTTATGCATATAAAAAGCAACATGCAATTCACAAGTATTTATTTCTTCATTATACATATCAATTAAATCATAAGATTTAGAGATAATGTAAGCTAATATGTTCTTTTCTTTACTATTGCATGCTTCCTTTAAAACTTCTTTACTTATTTCTTTTAAAAGAGGATCTTCATAAACAAAGCAAAACATTAGAATAAGAGTAAAAATATTTATAATTATCTTTAAATTTTATTCTCTTTCTCTCCATTATTTCTTTTTCTTTCTTTTTCATTCTTCCCTTTTTATAATTCTTCCCTTTTTATAACAAGGTAGTAAAAAATTTCTTTCAAAACATGTGATGTAAGAATTAACAGTCTTCTATCAAATGCAATAATAGTTTTTCTTTATTCCCATCAAGTTTCACTATAATCTATATAGAATAAAGAGATGTTCAACTCTACTTAGTTAAGATATATTTTCAAATAATTTTTTTCTTCAAATGTAGGAAAAATTATAATTTCCTTTACATCATCATCTTTTCTATAACAAGACAATTACACTTTTACACACATAAAAAAAAAACAGAAACAATAAAAAATATGAATTTTATTATTTATTAACTATTTGCACTCAATTCATTTGTATGTCCCTCTTAAAAAACTATAAAATGCATTATCTTTACTCAAATTTCTCTTTAGTTTTAAAAAAAATATCAATCAAATCATAAAAGTATACATTTAAAATGAAAAATATAATAAATCAAAACTCAACTTAAGAGATAGAGAAAATTGGAAACTTTTAAGACAAAATATTTTTTATGACAAACTAAAAAACATCAAAATCAAGAAATAAATTAAATAAAATAGAATAAAAAAATACGAGAAACACTTTAAAAAAACTAGAAAAACAACTCTAATAATTTATTTAGAATCACCATAACAAATTTATAAAACAATACAGGTAAACTAAACAAATAAAATAAGTTTTAAAAAGTAATCAAGATTGCCTGAAGAAGTGAAACTATTGAACATCTAATAAAAAAACTCAATTAAAAATAAATCATGTCTTTAAATATATATATATATATATACAGATTACGTTTGAGATTAATGAAAACCAGCTAAACATTCACTACTCTTATGCAATTTACTTAATTATATTTTAATATCTCAAAACTTAAACTCATGCTGAAAGAATTTATCAAAACATAAATGTTATATTTAACTCCTAACTGTGTAATATCAACATTCAATACTAACCAAACAACAACTTCTAACAATACAATTAACAAATTGTCTCACAAATAGAATAAAAAGAAATTAAAAATTAAAAATAATAATAAACATATGAATCGAATTGAATCAAATCTAAAATATAAAACAAAAAAAACTTTACCAAACAAGAATTTTAAAAAAGTAACACAAGTATCTAAAAATATATTAACTAATAATCCATACATAACATGCTAATTATTAGTTAGTTCATTAAACTTAACATTTGTGGATATATTTTAATTAATGAACACATTAAATACATTCATTAGTAACCTTAAAAAGTCAAAATCAGAAACATTAATATATTTTAATTCATTAGTACCAATGAATCCACAATAAGTCTTTTCGAATTAGAATAAAGACAAAAAAAAAATATTAAAATTTTAGTATTAAAATAAAATAACTAAAAAGTTTTCTTTTAATCCATTTCTTTAAAAACATATAAGGATAAGTTATATAAGCAATATAAAAAATATTAAGTGATTTTTATAGGCGGGGATAATGTATTCCTAATACTTTAACTTTGAATAAATTTTGTTGTTGCAGATATAAATGTGGGGTTGGGCTCAAGAAGAAAGAAAATTAGTAGTCACACTAACCAAATGAGGGGACCATCAATAACATGTTCAACATGGTTTGATTTAATTATGATAATGTGATTAACCTCTTTATTCAAGTATCCCAAAAGATATAGTATCTTCAAATAGTTTAAGAATTGGTTAAGCATATAATCAGAAACTGAATCATAATGTGATGGTTTAGTCGGTGTGAAAATATTTAGTTGTGATTTTTATCTTTACACTAATTTGTTTGTTTTTTATTTCTAAAATTTTTAAAATAACTACTTTTTATTTTTATAAAATGTGTAAATTTTAATTTTAATCTTATAAAATATATTTTTATTTCTCTAAAATTTTAAACCATTACTTTTAGTCAATAATATTAATTTTTTTAAAACGAATAAATACTTTTTTTATTTTATACATCTTAAGAATTTTTTAGAAATGTCTTAAGATTTATTTATAGAAAAGTTACAAACCAAAATTACATTAAAATATTAATATATGTAATTTAAAATTATTACTTGACCTCTGGTTTGTCATATAAAATCAATTCAATGATGTTTTGTTTTTAATATTTAAATTTCAGACTCTTTTACTTTGTTTTTATTTATTAATTCTTCATAGAACAGATTTAAAGCGAAAATTCAAAAAAGAAAAAAATACAAAGAAACGATACAAATATTCAGAATTCTTAAAGATACCTTTCTATCTAATGACGAAAAGTTTTAAAAAAAAAAAAAAAAAAAAAAAAAAAAAAAAAA